>Ga0172379_10002060_pt1 | contig 37163 bp, 29 predicted proteins | sample GrowelOW334metaG_FD_119756 | JGI IMG/M metagenome (GOLD analysis project Ga0172379, IMG submission 119756) | Groundwater microbial communities from an aquifer near a municipal landfill in Southern Ontario, Canada - Groundwater well OW334 metaG | ecosystem: Environmental > Aquatic > Deep... | reverse complement strand
TGAACGATATCGCTAATGCGTATCTGATCGCTTCTGGTTCGACTATCCTTTTCCGAATTAATTACTAAAATACAAAATCAGTAGTAATCGGCTCTTTTTTCTCCACAAACATACGAGACCGCTGCGCTAAGTTCCCCTAGGTTTAGGGGAGAACGCATCAAATAAGCAACACTGCCAGGACTATACATCTTCCGCTTCTCAAGGGGAAGTCCCGACAGGGGAAGGGGTATATTGTAAATAGATATGCAATTAGCTACCGACCTCTATTATTCCAATTCCTTACTTTTGAAGAATTTCCCTTATCTTTGTTATATTCCAAATTAAAATTCTAAAAATAAACACATGAATATTTACTTAAAAAACTGGCTAAAATCTGCTTCTTTCATAATCCTTTTTTCTGCAATACTAACTGCTTGTTCTACCAATGATAATCCAGAACCAGAGGTTAAGAACTATAAAAAAGTGCTTTCAATGACCGTTGAATCCATGCAGTCGTTTCTAATTTTTGCTGGGCAAACGCAGCTAGCTGGGCAAATTAACTATCCGGTTGATATTTATTCTTACAACTATCCAATGAATTATCAGGGTAAAACTATAACTGCTTCAGGATTGATTTGTGTTCCGGTTACCAACGGTGATAATTTTCCGGTAGTTAGCTTTCAACATGGAACGCTGGTAGCAAAAAATGAAGCTCCGTCCGCTTCATTTTCATCGGTTACAAGTATTTCTATTGCTTCATTATCTGGTTTGGGTTACATTTTATTAATCCCTGATTTAATCGGTTTTGGAGCCTCTTTTGAATATTTTCATCCCTATTTGATTAAAAAAAACAACGTGGATGCGGTTACAGCCATGCTCGGTTCTTTGTCCGATTTACCTAATGGTGCTTTATCAGGTACAAATCCAAACGATAGCCTTTTTTTGGCCGGTTACTCACAAGGCGGTTGGATAACCTTAGCCGCAATGCAAGAAATAGAGAATAATAACAATGGCTGGAATTTAATTGGAACGGCTTGTGGAGCCGGCCCTTATAATCCCGAACAATTAATGCAATATGTGCTTCAACAGGAATCGTATCCGAGACCATTTTTTTTGGCCTACGTGTTACTTTCGTTTGTTGAGGATGGCACCATTACCCAAGGTATGGAGCACTATTTTAATCCACCTTATGCAGAAAAAATACCTATCTTATTTGATGGAACATTGAATGGAGCTGCTATTGATGTGGAATTGAATACCAATACCCACGAGTTGATGCAAGCAGGTTTATTTACCTATCAACAGGGTTCCGATTATAACGAATTAATTGCTTCTTTCAATACAAATAAAGTGGATGCATGGCAAAATCAGACGCCCTTATTGCTGTTGCATGGCACTAATGATACCTATATTCCACAGGAATTGTCCGATTCTATTTATTCTCAGTTCAATGCTTTGGGTTCAAATCAGGTTCAGTACGAAACCATACCATTTACTGATCATAACAGCGCTGCAACACCTGCCATTGTTAGGTCAATTGATTGGTTTCAGCAGTTGAGGAATAAATCAGAAATTTCGTTAACATCTATTAACTAACTATTTGCAGTTTAAAAAAAACTGTTAATAATAATTTGTAGATATTCTGATTATTTTGCTTATTGATTTAAGTAAATGTCATACATTTGCTTACCATTTATTAGGAAATGGTTGCAATTATACAAATTCTAATATACAAGTTTCATGTGTTTTTAAAATGGTTACTGCTATGGAAACACGGTGAAAAATCAGGTTTTTGCTAGGAATTTGTTATAAATTAGCAGCACACGAAAACTAACTTTTAAATTATTATAATACATTAAAATTCAGCAAATTATGAGAAAACACATTTTTAATGCCGGTCCTTGTAAGTTATCTGATCCTTGTTTGGAGAATACCGCCAAGGCAATTCTTGAGTTAAATAATAGTGGACAATCAATTCTTGAAGTCTCGCACCGAAGTAAGGATTTTGAGCCTATTATTAACGAAGCAGTGGCACTTTTTAAAGAGATTTTGAATGTTCCTGCCAACTACCATGTTTTATTATTGGGCGGTGGAGCCAGTACACAATTTGCCATGATTCCAATCAATTTTTTAAAATCAAAAGCAGCGTATGTAAATACAGGCACTTGGGCCGATAAAGCCATTAAAGAAGCTAAGATTTTTGGTAAAGTAGAGGTAATAGCTTCGTCGGAAGATAAAAATCATACCTATTATCCCAAAGGGTTTAAAATTCCTACTGATGTTGATTATGTGCATATTACTTCAAATAATACCATCCGGGGAACGGAAATTTTTGAGGATTTAGACTCTCCGGTGCCTTTGATTGCTGATATGTCGTCCGATATTATGAGCCGTCCGGTGAATGTATCAAAATACGCCATGATTTATGGTGGTGCTCAAAAAAATTTAGGACCAGCTGGTGTTACTTTTGTTATTATTCGTGACGATATGTTGGAACGGGTAGCAACCGATCGTCCCATTCCAACTATGTTCCGATACGACATTCACATGAAGGAGGGCTCTATGTATAATACACCTCCCTGCGTTAACATTTTTGCCTTAAACGAAACGTTGAAATGGGTAAAATCGCAAGGTGGCGTAAAAGAAATGGAACGTCGTGCCATTGAAAGAGCTAAAATGTTATACTCCGAAATCGACCGCAATTCATTATTCCGTTGTCCCGTTGCTGAAGGTTCCCGTTCGCGAATGAATATTCCATTTGTTTGGGCCGATGGTACCGAAGAGCTTACTGAAAAATTCATGGAATTGGCTAAAAGCCGAAAAATTGTTGGCATCAAAGGTCATCGTTCAGTTGGCGGTTTCAGGGCATCTACCTACAACGCTTGTAGTATCGACGATGTGAAAGCATTGGTTCAATGCATGCAGGATTTTGAAAAACAAGTAAAAGGATAAACAATTTTGATAAAAAAACCACCTTTCATTCATTGAATGGGTGGTTTTTTACTAGTAACTAATTAAAAATTAACCAATGAAAACTATATTAATTGCCACACAAAAGCCTTTTGCAAAAGTTGCTGTGAACCAAATGAAGCAGATTGCTGAGGAAAAAGGTTATAACGTAGTATTACTGGAAAAATATGCAGAGCAAACTGATTTTGAAAAAGCAGTAACCGATTGCGATGCAATAATCATCCGTAGTGATTTAGCTACCAAAGCAGTGCTTGATGCAGCAAAGAACTTAAAAATTATAGTACGGGCAGGTGCAGGGTACGACAATATTGATTTAGCTGCAGCAACAGCAAATAACATTGTTGCCATGAATACACCTGGGCAGAATTCAAACGCCGTTGCGGAACTGGTTTTTGGTATGATGGTTTTTGCTGCCCGTAATGGTTACGATGGCAAAGATGGAATTGAATTGCGGGGCAAAAAATTGGGAATCCATGCTTATGGAAATGTAGTCCGATATGTAGCCGAAATTGCCCGTGGTTTTGGTATGGCCGTGTATGCTTTCGACCCTTACGTATCAAAGGAAAAAATGCAAGCAGAAGGAGTTACTCCAGTAAATTCAATTGAAGAATTATACAGTACATGCCAATATGTTTCATTGCATATACCGGCAACCAGTGAAACAAAAAAATCAATCAATTTTAGCTTGCTAAACAAAATGCCTCAAGGTGCTGTGCTTGTAAATACTGCCCGAAAAGAAGTGATTGACGAAGATGGTCTATTACAAATGATGGAAAACCGGAGCGATTTCAAATACCTTTCCGATATTGCTCCCGATTGTGCTCATGTATTTGCCGAAAAATTTGAAGGAAACTATTTTTTTACTCCTAAAAAATTGGGTGCTCAAACAGCCGAAGCCAATATTAATGCAGGAATAGCCGCTGTAAATCAGATTATTGATTTTTTTGAAACAGGAAATGCTACTTACAAAGTAAATAAGTAAACTTAAACACTATACGTAAATGAATCCCCGATTGATTGACTTTCGGGGATTTTCATTTTTTATAACATTTAGGATAAACCTTGTTACAAAACATTTTTAGTTAGCCATTCATTTTTTGAGGTTGCATTATCTTCGCAACAATTTTATTTAGTAAGTAGCTTTGAGTTATTTACTATATATCAATTTAAAAACCGCATTCAATGGCTATTATAAAACCGTTTCAAGGGATTCGTCCCCCAAAAGAATTGGCAAGCACCTTGGCTTGTTTACCTTATGATGTTATGAATTCTGCCGAAGCTGCCCAAATGGCGTCTGGAAAACCGGAATCATTGCTGCATATTACAAGAGCAGAAATTGACTGCCCTGCCGGAACTGATGTGCATTCCGAAGAAGTATATAATAAGTCAGTTGAGAATTATAATAAATTCAAGAAAAAAGGGTGGCTAAAACAAGATGACCAAGCCAAGTATTATATCTATGCGCAAACCATGGATGGACGGACCCAATATGGAATTGTAGGTGCAGCATCTTGTGATGATTACCATAAGGGTATCATTAAAAAACATGAATTAACCCGTCCCGATAAGGAAGAAGATAGGATGATTCTTACTCGGTACCTGAATGCCAATATTGAACCGGTATTTTTTTCGTACAAGGCGGTACCCGAGATTGATGCTATCGTTTCATCCATTGTAAAAAACCAAACACCAGATTACGATTTTGTGGCCGGGGATGGATTTGGGCATCACTTATGGCCAATAAACGATTCTAAAATCAATCAGAAATTGGAACAGCTTTTTGCCACCAAAGTTCCATTTACTTATGTTGCCGATGGGCACCACCGAACCGCTGCAGCGGCAAGGATTGGAATTGAGGAAAAAGAGCTTAATCCCATGCATACGGGTGAGGAGGCGTATAATTTCTTTATGGCTGTACATTTTCCCGACAATCAATTGAAAATTATTGATTACAATAGGGTAGTAAAAGATTTGAATGGTTTATCAGAAGCCGCATTTATGGATGCAATAACAAAAGTTTTTGATGTTACCTTGATGGGAAAATCCATTTATAATCCGGCTAAATTGCATGAATTTAGTATGTATTTAAACAACAATTGGTATAAGTTGAATGCTAAACCGGGAACCTATAACGACCATGATCCAATTGGTGTTCTCGATGTTACCATTTTGTCAAAATTAGTGTTTGATGAGATTTTAGGAGTAAAAGATTTACGGACAACAACAAAAGTTGAATTTGTAGGTGGAATCCGTGGTTTAGCTGAATTGTCAAATCGGGTCGATTCTGGCAATATGAAAGTAGCCTTTGCTTTATATCCTGTTTCGATGCAGCAGTTAATTGACATTGCAGATACCGGAAATATTATGCCTCCTAAAACAACCTGGTTTGAACCTAAGCTTCGATCGGGTTTGGTGATTCATGAATTATAAACGGTTTATTATAAAAAAACATATTCTTTGTGCATCTTTAATCATTTTGACAATAAATATTTCAAAATGTAAAAATTATAGCTTAAATAATTACAAAAAGTATTTATTTTGTGCCATAATATTTCAAATAGAAAACATTGAATTCAAATTCTAAAATCTATCAACGGATTGCAATTAAAATAGGAAGCAACTTACTTGCAGGCCCTGATGGGTCGCTTAATTCTGATAGGATAGCCCATTTAGTGAAGCAAATTGCAAAATTGCATAAAAAAGGGTTGCAGGTAATTTTAATTTCATCGGGTGCAGTAGCATCAGGTAAAGGTGAATTCCCGTTATCAAAAAAGACAGGTGAAGTTGCCAGTAAACAGGTTTGGGCTGCTATTGGGCAAGTGAAGTTGATGGCCGGATATTTTTCCATGTTTGCAAAATATGGTATTCAGGCGGCACAAGTACTTACTACTAAAGAAAATTTCGGTGATAGACGGCATTACTTGAACATGAAAAGCTGCATTTCGGCCATGCTCGAAAATGAGGTACTTCCCATTGTGAATGAAAACGATACCATTGCGGTAACCGAACTCATGTTTACCGATAACGATGAGTTGTCTGGATTGATTGCTGCCATGATGAACTGTCAAGCATTATTTATCCTATCCAATGTTGACGGGGTTTATACTGGAGTTCCGGGAACAGAAGGCGCGGAACTTATACCGCTTATAAATTCATCCGATAAGAACATTTATAAACACATATCTCCGGTAAAATCGGGTTTTGGCAGAGGTGGTATGCTAACTAAGTTTTCAATTGCCCAAAAAATTGCTTCGCAAGGCATTGAAGTGTTTATAGCAAATGGTACCCGAAACAATATTTTAACTGATATTATTGACGGAAAAGAGGTTCCATTTTCAAAATTTATTCCTTCACTAAAAAAAGTAAATGGGGTAAAAAAATGGCTGTTGCACTCCGATACCTTTGCAAAAGGTGCGGTTACAGTAAATAAAGGGGCAGAACAGGCACTCAATGCAGATAAAGCGTCAAGCTTACTTACAGTAGGCATCCAAAACGTTGAAGGTTTCTTCGAAAAAGGGGACATAGTGAAAGTTGTCAACACCGAAGGAAAAATATTGGGAATCGGAAAATCGCAATATAGTTCGGAAGAAGCAGTAAAAACTATTGGACAAAAACGAAGCAAACCATTCATACATTACGATTATTTGGTTTTGAACGAAAAATAGATATTAGAAAATAGATATTAGATATTAGACAATTGCTGTTACAGACGTTGCACGCAACGTCTATCAAGCCATCAATAAAAATCGATCATGGACTGTACACCCATATTTCAAGAAGTATCCAAAGCATCAATATCACTAAACCGGCTTTCAAATCAAGAAATAGCTGATGTTTTAATGCATGTGGCAAAGGCGGCCGAAGAACAGTGCGATTTTATCCTGTCGGAAAATGCCGAGGATTTGAAGAAGATGGCGTCAACTGATCCGAAATACGACCGCTTAAAACTTACTGAAAAGAGAATTGGTGAATTGACCTCTGATATCCGCAATGTAGCTGGTTTGCCTTCCCCTTTGGGGAAAATTTGGGATGAAACCATTCGTCCCAATGGATTAAATATAAAAAAAGTGACTGTACCATTTGGGGTAATAGGCATTATTTATGAAGCCCGACCAAACGTTACCTTCGATGTTTTTTCACTTTGCATTAAATCAGGAAATGCATGCATACTAAAGGGGGGGAGCGATGCCATTCATTCCAATACGGCCATTGTTAAAGTGATACATGAAGTGCTGGTTCAGTTTGGAATTAATAAAAATATTTTGGCACTCCTTCCTGCCGGCCGGAGCGAAACGGAGCAACTTCTTAAAGCTCATGGATTTGTTGATTTGCTTATACCAAGGGGAAGCCAAGAGCTGATTCAATTTGTTCGCGAAAATGCCTCCATTCCTGTAATTGAAACTGGAGCAGGTATCTGCCACACCTATTTTGACGAATCGGGTGATGTTGAAAAAGGACGATTGATAATTCACAATGCTAAAACCCGTCGTGTAAGCGTTTGCAATGCCTTGGACTGCTTATTGGTTCATGAATCAAGGCTTAACGATTTGTGGTATTTGGTTGATTTATGCAGCCAATCAGAAGTAGAACTTTTTGCCGACGATAAGGCTCGACAGGCCTTGCAAGGTAAATACCCAGCAAATCTTATTCATGCTGCTTCTCCAGATTCTTATGGCACAGAATTCTTATCCTATAAAATGGCTATTAAAACGGTTTCCAGTATCAATGAGGCTATAGCGCATATTGCCAAATATAGTTCTAAACATAGTGAAGCCATTATATCTGAAAAAAAAGAAGAGATTCAGCTTTTTCAAAAAATGGTGGATGCTGCAACCGTTTATGCCAATACTTCAACAGCTTTCACTGATGGTTCGCAGTTTGGCTTGGGAGCTGAAATAGGAATTTCAACACAAAAACTGCATGCCCGTGGTCCCATGGCATTGGCTGAATTGACATCGTACAAATGGATAATTGAAGGAAATGGGCAGATAAGACCTTAGAGTTTAGAAATTAGAGATTTGAGATTAGAGACATGAAACGTGAGACATGAGATTTGAGACGTGAGACGTGAGACGTGAGACGTGAGATTTGAGTATAGAAATTAGAAGTTATATGACTGAAGTTGGAAGTCCGAAGTTGGAAGAAATGCGAATTTGTAATTTACGATTGTGATTAGAGCCACAAAGGGGCGTAAGAACATAGCCAAGGGCAGCGCCCTTGGTAAAGTAACCATGGTAATAAGCGGTGCATTCAACTAAGTTGCCATGGAACAGAAATGTAACATGCACCGCAATATAGATAAAGCAACCAGCCACCAGTAACCAGCCACCAGCATCCAGCCACAAGTAACCAGTAACCAGCCACCAGCATTTCAGATAAAATACAATATTTCATCATTCCGCAAATTGTTTAAAGGTAAATCCATCTTTTTCCCGTATAAACCTTATTTTTGTAATGCTAAACCTTTTTTTATGAGCATTGCCGAAAACCTAACAAAAATAAAAGCAACCATTCCAAATCATGTTAAATTGGTTGCTGTTTCCAAAACCAAACCCAACGAAGCTATTCTGGAAGCATACCAAGCTGGACAACGAATTTTTGGAGAGAACCGCCCTCAGGAACTCCAGAAAAAGCAGGCTGAATTACCTTCTGATATTGAATGGCATTTTATTGGGCATTTGCAAACCAATAAAGTTAAATACATTGCCCCATTTGTTAGGCTGATTCATGGGGTTGAAAGTTTAAAGTTGTTGCAAGAAATTAATAAAGAAGCAAAAAAAAATAAACGAATTATACCTTGCTTACTGGAATTTCATATTGCTAACGAAGAAACCAAGTTTGGGTTAAGTATTGAAGAAGCTAGGGAGATGTTAAAAAACACGGCCTTTTCTGAATTACAAAATATTTCGATACAGGGTGTAATGGGCATGGCAACCTATACTGAAGATGAAACACAAATTATTCAGGAATTTAAAAAACTGAAATCCATTTTTGCTTTTTTAAAAGAAGAGTTTTTTAAACAACAAGATTCTTTTTCTGAAATATCTATGGGAATGTCAGGCGATTACCTTTTAGCTATTAAAGAAGGAAGCACATTGATACGTATTGGTAGTAGTATTTTTGGTAATAGATAAAAACCAATAAAAATTAAATAGTAGTTTACAATACAACTTATAGTTTTTATATTTGTTTATTATGAAAACTTAAATAAAATAGTATGGCCAATTTACAGACAAAATATTTGGGATTGACACTCAAAAATCCAATAATTGTAAGCAGTTCAGGAATTACAAGTTCCATTGAAAAAATAAAAGAAGCTGAGAAAAATGGCGCTGCTGCAGTGGTTCTCAAATCTATTTTTGAAGAGCAAATTAATTATGAAGCGGGGCATCTTCATAAAATAGGGAAAGATAATGCGGAAGCATTTGATTATTTGCAAGGGTATGTTACTTCAAACAGTTTGGAAAAGCATTTGGCTCTTATCAAAGAAGCTAAAAATTCAGTTTCAATTCCGGTTATTGTAAGTATCAATTGTTTTTCAGATAATAAATGGACTGATTTTGCGAAACAGTTTGAGGATGCAGGTGCCGATGCTATTGAGGTTAATATTTATATTTGTCCCAATGACCGTAAAAAATCAAGCACTGATATTGAAAAAGAGTATTACAACATTATTAAAAAGATTGTAAAAAAGTCAAAGATTCCCGTTTCGGTGAAGTTAGGATATCAATTTACCAATTTAATTCAAGTGGTAGATAACATTAAAAGTTTGGGTGTTAAAGGGGTAGTACTTTTTAACCGGTATTATGAGCCTGATATTAACATTGATACTATGGAATTGACCAATAACAGTGTGTTTTCATCAGAATCTGATATTCGTTTCCCATTGCGTTGGACTGCTATTATTTCCGATCAGGTAAAAGGAATTGATATAGCCTCATCAACTGGGGTGCATAATGCTGAAGGAGTAATAAAAATGATATTGGCCGGAGCGGATGCAGTACAGGTTTGCTCTATTTTATACACTAAAGGTTTGGGCGAAATTCGTAAAATGCTTGATGGCACTGAAGAATGGTTGAAACTGCGTGGATTTGACTCCATTGATAGCATTCGTGGTTTGATGAGTTATCGCTCCATTCCAGATCCGGCCGTTTATCAACGGTCGCAGTTTATGAAATATTTTTCGAATTTTGAATAATACCCAAATTGAGCGATTTGCTACCGCAAATCTACTCAATCGACTGAACAATTGTAAGTTTCCATAAATTTTCGCTTCACTCAATTTGTGAAAACCAACAATTGCTAGGTCGGGGTTTTACCTAAGTAAAGCGCTTTTTCGCTGCGCACAAATCGCTCAACTTAGGTAATAGTAGGCTGCTTTGGCAGCTTTTTTTATTCTTCGTATTGCTTTATAATGGAAACTAAGTCATCAGCAAGAACTTGATTTTCAATCCGACATTCTGAAAGGTGTGAATCGATGTAGTTAATCAATTCTTTTTTTCGTGACTCAGAAACCCGGTCTTCCATATTTTCAATTACCGTAAACGCTTCAAAAGCTATTTCAAAAGGTTCAACAAAAACCATTTGAATAAACAATTCAAAGTATTGAATATAGTTTAGGCGCGATTGCCAGCAAGATGAAACCAACATTTGTTTTGCTGAAGCTAGCTCCGGATTATTTATAAAAGCCATTACAAATTCTGCCGATTTTTGATTTTTTAAGTCGCATATTAACTGAAAAATGGCGGTTCTAACCTCACGATCTGAATTGGAGATATAAATTTGAATCACCAACTCTAACAGTTGATCGTTACCTTCATCTCTTAAAATTGCAATGGCATTTAATATGCTTGTGTTATCTGTCTTATCAAGAAGTTGGGCTAAATCTTCTTTTTTTTGATTTTCCATTTCTGCTTTTTTTTGCAAATATAAGAATCATTTTTACACGTAACGTTTGCTTATGCTGTTATCGTTGCGAAAAGTAATGTAAATATTATCCGGTTATAAATGAATTAATTAACTTCGAAATATGGTTATATTTTTTTAAGGCATAGTTTTTGCAATTTGTGGTTCTTGATAAAACAACTATATTAGTGTTTTATATGAAAAAGGGTATTAAATAATTATAACATGATAAATTTTTCAAATCTTGATAAGGTTGCACTTATTACAAAAGATAATAAGTTGACTTATCGTGAATTATCCATTAAAATAAATCAGTTTGCTGCTTTATTTGGTGGTAAAGATTTTCGGAAAATAGCTATTTATAGCGAAAACAGGACTGAATGGATTCAGGCATTTTATGCAGGTTGGTTTAATAACTGTGTTGTGGTTACTATTGATTATATGGCAACAGAAGAAGATGTTACCTATATATTAAATGATTGCCAACCGGAAGTGATTTTTACTTCAACCCTAAAAAGCAAGGAAATTCAAGCAGCCAGTCAAAAATTAAAATATACTCCATCGGTTTTCAATTTCGATGAACTAACGTTAGAGCCAGCTTCCGAAATTTCACAATGGAGTATTCCCGATGATAATGAAAAAACAGCTGTTATTATCTATACCTCGGGTACTACCGGCGATCCGAAAGGAGTTATGCTTTCATTTAATAATCTGTTGGTAAACCTTAAAGGGGTAACCAAAGATGTGAAAATATTTACCATTGACCGGCAAGTGCTGATGCTTTTGCCGTTGCATCATATTCTTCCTTTATTAGGTACCATGATAGCACCTCTGAATGTGGGAGCAACTATGGTAATGTCACCTTCCATGCAGTCGTCTGATTTGTTGGAGACACTTAAAAAGAATCAGGTAGCTATAATGATAGGAGTGCCACGTTTGTACGAAGTAATATATAAGGGGTTAAAAGCCAAAGTATTTGCCAGCATGGCCGGCCGGGTTTTTTATGCTGTTTTATCGAAATTAAAAAATCAAAAATTTTCAAAGAAGATTTTTAAAAAGGTACATATTGGTTTTGGTGGACATCTGGAAATTATGGTTTCAGGCGGCGCTGCTTTAAGTCCCGAGGTAGGTTCTTTTTTTACCAACATGGGATTTAATGTATTAGAAGGGTATGGAATGACTGAAACTGCACCCATGATTACCTTTAATCGTCCCGGAAAAGCCAGAATTGGAACACCTGGTCAGGTTCTTGATGGGGTTGATGTTGAAATACGAAACGATGAAATTGTAGTCAGGGGAGCAAACGTTATGCAGGGTTATTATAATCGTCCGGAGGAAACAGCCCAGATTATAATTAATGGATGGCTCCATACGGGTGATTTAGGGTATCTTGATAAAGAGGGTTTTCTCTATATTACTGGTCGGAAAAAAGAAATTATTGTATTATCGAATGGTAAAAATATAAACCCGGTTGAGATTGAAGATAAATTGGAAAAAACATCCCCGTTTATTAGCGAGGCGGCTGTGTTTTTACACAATAACTTGTTACATGCTATGATAGTTCCCGATTATAACGAATTATCGAATGAAGAAGTTAAAGATCCCATCCAATTTTTTAAAGAAAAAGTATTTCCACAATACAATCAGTCAGTAAGTTCATACAAAAGGGTGATGCAGTTTACCTTAGTAAAAACTGATATTCCTAGAACCCGGTTAGGAAAAATTCAACGTTTTAAACTTGCCGAGTTGCTTGAACAACCTAATAGAGACAAAAAAAGTACTCAAGAACCCAATTCTGAAGAATACAAAACCATTAAGTTATTTATTGAAAGTCAAACCAGTTCCGAAGTGTTTCCAGATGATCATTTGGAATTTGATATTGCGCTTGATTCATTAGGAAAACTTAGTTTGATTGATTTTATTGACCATACTTTTGGAATTAAAATTGATGAAGAGAAATTGTTGAAATTCCCTTCCATCCGTAAATTAGTTGATTTTATTTCCGATAATAAACTGAAGAATAAAGTAGAAAATATTGATTGGTCGGCTATTGTTAAGGAAAAAATCAATTTTAAACTTCCAAAAGCATGGTTTACTCAATCGCTGATTAATACTTCATCGAAAGTGTTTTTTAAAATGTATTTTAGGTTTAAAGGCGACGGAACTGAGAATATCCCCGACGGTCCTTGTATCATTGCTCCCAACCATCAAAGTTTTTTCGATGGGTTGTTTGTTTCGTCATTGATACGAAACAAAACCATGAGGACCACCTATTTTTATGCAAAAAAGAAACATGTAAACAATTGGTTTCTCCGTTTTTGGGCGCAGCGTAATAATGTAGTTGTGATGGATGTAAATAAAGACTTAAAGGAATCAATCCAAAAATTGGCCGAAATACTCAAGATGGGACGCAAAGTGATTATTTTCCCTGAAGGCACCCGTTCAAAAGATGGTAACTTGGGTGAATTCAAAAAGACTTTTGCCATTTTGAGCAAAGAATTAAGTGTACCTGTAATTCCTGTTGCAATAAGCGGAGCCCATTATGCACTGCCTTCAGGAAGGATTTTTCCAAGGATTTTTGCACCGGTTCGGGTTAATTTCTTGAATCCGATTGATCCACAGGATCATTCTTATGAAACTTTGGCTAATATGGTTAAAAACAACATTGAACTAAAAATAAAGTCGCATAAATAGCTTTATTTTAAGTTGTTGTATTAATATAAAACATTCAATGAAGAAAACATTTAATATTATTGTAGAGCAGGGCATCGATGGATATCTTATATCATCGGTTATTGAATTGCCTGGTTGCCATACTCAAGCAAAAACTTATGATGATCTTTTTATTAGGACAAAAGAGGCTATTGAATTGTATCTTGATGAAAATAAACGTTATAAGCCATCTATAACGTTTGTAAGTTTACAACAAATCTCTGTCTAATTATGTCGAAGTTACCATTGCTCACTGCCAAAGAACTTATAAAAATAATACTCATCCTTGGTTTTGAATTAAAAAGGCAGAAAGGGAGTCATAAATTTTTTCAACATAAAGATGGACGTACCACTGTTATTCCCGATCATGGCCATGAAAAGATAGATAGGGGGTTACTGAACAAAATAATTAAGCAGGATTTGATGATGACTCTTGAAAATTTTATTAGTACAAAATAGATTAAACTTTAGGCAAAATAAATATAGCACTTTACACGCAAATTTGGCTTACACTACAAAAAAGAATCATTGGTAAAATGAAGTTTTTATTAATTTTCACCATTTTACCCAAAATTACCTATCCTTTTATTATCGATTTGTAAACCTCCGTCAATTGATTTGTGAGCTTAAAATCATCAAATTGTTGCACATAATTGAATCCATTAGTGATTAATTGCTGGGCATATTCAGGTTGAGTACTTATTTTTATTATTCCTTCAGCAATTGAATTTTTATCGGTGGGGTTGCAATAATAAGCACCGGGTCCGGCAGCTTCGGGCAGCGATGAGCAATTGGAGGTGATAACCGGAGTATGGCTCCATAAGGCTTCAATAATAGGAATTCCAAAACCTTCATAAACCGAAGGATAAATAAATAATTGCGCTTTTTGGTACAATGCTGGCAAATGATGAAACAAAATTGGGGGTGCAAATATAACTTGTTGCTCCAAGCCTTTTTCTGAAACATAGTTTTTAACCTTTTGAAAGTACTCTCTTCCGCCACCCACTACTAACAACGGAATTTCAATTTGGTCTTTTATTTCATTTATGGCTTGTACCAAGGTTAATAAATTTTTCCGTTCAATCACTGACCCAACATATAACATAAACTGTTTGGGTAGCTTATAAATAGTAAGCACTTCATCAATTTGAGCTTGGGATTGAATCTGCTTAAAATTGTTGTGGCAACTTTGATAAATTACCTTAATTTTTTCCGAAGGAATTTTATAATATTTCTGGATGTCGTTTCGGGTACTTTCGCTTATAGCAATAATTACATCGGCGTTTTCACAGGCATATCGGAATTTAAAATCGTATATGTTACGGTCAATAATGGAAAAATCGCTTGGAAAAGTTTTGTATATCAAATCATGGATGGTAACCACCGAAGCGGCTCCGGTTTTCGAAATACCTATGGGCAATTCATGCGATAATCCATGGTAAATATCCAGTTTTAGTTTTTTAATAATTGCAGCACTGGTAAAAGTTCTCCAAAAACCGCCTGGAATTAATTGGGGTTGAATCAACTTATAACTAGAATCGAAAAATTCTCTGATTTCAGTGGTTTCTTTTGTTTTTGGTGTAAACAAGTAGGTGTTGTTTTCTGGAAAATAGTGGTGGAAATTGTGAACTAACGTACGGCTGTAATTGCCTAATCCAGTAAAATTGTTGAATAACCTTTTTGCATCAAACCCAATATTAATTCCTTGCATAATAGGCTATTGATTAAAGACGTAACTTATAATATTGGCTCCCATTTGCAATGCCTTTTGGTGTATTTCTTTAGAGTCGTTGTGAACCTCGGAATCTTCCCAGCCATCACCCAAATCGCATTCATAGGTATAAAAACAAACCAGCCGGTTTTTAAAAATCAATCCAAAACCTTGTGGTGCTTTGTTGTCGTGTTCATGTACTTTTGGTAATCCTTTTTCGAATAAAAAATTTTGATGGTAAATGGGATGATTGAAAGGCAATTCAACAAACTCCAATTCCGGAAAAACCCGTTTCATTTCCCGGCGAATGTATTTATCGAGGCCGTAGTTATCATCAATATGTAAAAAACCTCCTGATTCCAAATATAGCCTTAAATTTCGGATGTCGCTCTCACTGAAAACCACATTTCCATGCCCGGTTAGATGTACCAGTGGAAAATTGAATAATTCAGGGCTGCCAACCTCTACCGTTGGGTTCCGGGTTTATACCAGTTTTTAATTGCTCATTACAGAATTTTATAAGGTTTGGGAGTGAGGTGGGATTTGCATACCAATCGCCCCCGCCATTATATTTAAGCAGTGCAAGCTTAACCGGCTGGCTATAAACTACCCCTGAAAATAGGAGTAAACTACTTAAAATAAATCCGAAGACTGATTTATTCATCTTTCATTAGGCTAATAATATGACAAGCAAGTATTCCCGCAGTTTCGGTACGTAATCGGCTTTTTCCTAAATGAACTTCTTCAAAACCATTCAGTTTGGCTTGATCCACTTCTTCCTGACTAAAGTCACCTTCGGGGCCAATAAGTACCACAAATTTCTGTTTTCCGGCCACTTTCGATTTGAGCGATGGTTTTGGAGTATCAATACAATGGGCAATCAACTTAGTTCCATCCTCTTTTTTTTCAATAAAGTGGTGGAATTTGGTCATGGGATGAAGCACCGGCATGTAGGCTTTAATGGATTGCTTCATAGCCGACAATATAATTTTTTCCAAACGCTCATTATTCAACGACTTGCGCTCCGATCGTTGGCAAAGTAAGGGAGTAATTTCATCGAATCCTATTTCGGTGGCTTTTTCGATAAACCATTCCATTCGATCCATATTTTTAGTAGGGGCTATGGCCAAATGCAGCGAATAATTTCTTCTTCCGTATTGCTCAATTTTCTCAATAACCCGTATAACACATCTTTTTGCATCCGGTTCATCAATGATTCCGTAATAAAGTCCACCACGACCGTCAATCATGCAAATTTCATCGCCGGCTTCCATCCGTAAAACCTTGATTGCATGTTTTGATTCCTCAGGATTTAACGTGTATGTTATTTTCTGAATATCGGGAGTATAAAATACTTGCATAGTTCATGTTTTGTATGGCGTAAAGATATAAAAAAAAGAAAGCCCCCCCGAATCCTCGAGGGAGCTTTCAAGTTATAAATTATAAGAAATTATTTTACAAATTTTTGAGCAGCAGAATCATTAACCTGAATGTAATAAACGCCGCGTGCCATGTTGCTAACATCAATGGTAGTTGAAAGTCCATTAACCATGACTTCATGTATTTTACTTCCAAGGCTGTTAAAAATTACAACTTTTGAATTAACTGAAGTCATTTTAACATTCAACTCGTTAGTAACAGGGTTAGGATAAATGCTAAATTGGTTAGCTAAATCATCTTTAACACCTACAAGGATATCAATAGCTAGTTCATCTTTTACTGTTGGGTCAACCCAGTCGGTGCCAACAACAGTAACAGTACCTGCCGAAACAGCAGTTAATAAACCATCTGCAGTTATAGTAGCACTTCCGGTGCCATTTACAATGCTATATACAGGTGTTTGCGCTGCTGTTGCAGGAAGCACAGTAGCTGATACTTGGTATTGTTCACCTGCTGTAAAAGATGTTGCTAAAGTTTCGGTACCTAAATCAAAAATTTCCAGAGTTATGCTGGTAGCCGGAGGAGTTAGTAAATCAGCTGCACCTAAACTAACTAAAGAAATGTTATCCATATAGGCTGGTGTTGGGTCAGCAGCAGGCATGATATTGAACAAGAAATTTGTATTATCCTGAATTCTTTTGAAAGTTACAGTGCGTACATATTCAGTTGGCTCAGTAGTTATTGCAACGGCCCATTCTGACTTACCAGGTTGTGGAGTTGCATCCTCATCGTCTGTATCACCAAAACGTTCATAACTATTTGCTGGATCTTCAAAATCTACAGGTAAAATGCGGTCGGCATCAGCCCAAGCGGTAAAAGTTAAAAGGTAGGTAGTATCGTTGTAAGCTACCCAACCGTTTTGGTTTACCTGCAATTGCCATTGCTCTACACCGGTTGTATCATAAGGCATTAAATTAAGAACCCCATCTATTACTTCAGCAGTTCCACCATTACCTGACCAAAATGACCAAGGAGCAGCTATAGGACCATCGGTAGCAAATCCACCATCTTTTATTAAATTGATATCCTTCAATGTTACCACTTGATTAGAAATGGTAATGTCTTTTGAAGCGGATAGAGCCGATCCATCTTTAGTTTTGGCTGTTACCGTAACGATACCATTTAACACACCAGTTAACAATCCATCGGAATTGATAAAGGCTTTTCCTGTTACGCTTTCAACAATCCATGCAGCGGTTTGAATAGTTGCATTTGCAGGTAAAATTAATGCACTCATTTGCAATGTACCACTTTCGGTGGTTATTGCATCGCTTGGTGATGTAATGGCAATACTTTGAGCAGTAACAATTTCTGTGGCACCGTCTAAGGTAATGGTTCCGCAATCATTCATATTATTCCATGATTCATTGGCTGCAGCACCAGATCCATCGTTTGACCATACAGCCCTGTTACGAACTGCAGCAGCAACATCGTTGTCACTAACAGTCACATCAAAACCCATAATGGCATTTTGTAAAACGGTTAAGCCATCTCTATCATTAAGAATTGAAAAAGGAATGAAAAATTCCATTACATAATTGGTACCATCAAGCATCACAGCATGTACAACGCCAAGATCCTGAGTCCCAGTTCCGGTAATAGGATCGCCATTGATATCGGCCTCGTTAATCTCGGGTGCAAATTGGTGGTGGCCATTTGCTGGTCCTCCACTTCCTCCTCCATTGTCATCTAAATCTGAATTGCAATCAAAATAGATTTCCAATTTATCTTTCAAATAATCATCACCAGTAGCCAGATACTTAGGAAACCAGAAATCATCAGTAACAGTAACCAATACATAAACTCCTTGGTCATTCCAAACTCCTTTCCAGTTGGTTTCACCATCAGCACCAAGAGTAGGTGTTTCTGTTTTGAATGGCAGGTTAATGCTATAAACATTTGCATCATCCCATGCTGCATCGTCACCAACACCATCTATTACTGGTGCTGTGGCTGCTTTCTTAAAAACTCCTGTGCGATCAGATTGAGCATTTACCATTGTAAAGCCAAACAGTGCACAAAACATTAAAGTAAAAATTTTTCTTTTCATAATTCTGTTTTAGTTAATAATTAATGTAGTATGTGTTTAGTAACAATCGTAAAATTAGAATATAAAATATAATAACGCAAATTAAATAGTGTATTTTTTACAATCAGATACTTTTAAATAGTGGCAATAAGAAAACTCCAAAAAGCCATACTCAAAAATCAAAAAAAAATCGAAACTCAAAATAGGTACAATGTTAAAATACCAAGTAGAATACAATTTCCCCGGGAATGCTGTATATAAAAAACTTACCTTTGGTTTTTAAAAGTAGTATGGTAAAAATAGGTTTGTTGTCCGATACTCATGGCCACGTAGATGCTAAAATGTTGAAATTTTTTGATTCAGTGCATGAGATATGGCATGCCGGGGATATAGGATCTATTGAAGTAGTAAAAACATTGAGGGCTCAAAAACCGGTGAAAGCTGTATATGGAAATATTGATGATCAGGGAATGCGAATGGAATTTCCTTTAATTCAGAATTTCACCATCGAAGATGTTACCGTTTTTATGACTCATATTGGTGGTTATCCCGGAAACTATGCCTCGGGAATAAAAACACAGTTGGAACAAATAAAGCCTAATTTATTTATTGCAGGGCATTCCCATATTTTAAAGGTTATGTTCGATAAAAAGTATAATTGCTTATTCATGAATCCCGGAGCAGCAGGAATTTCTGGATTTCATCAGGTTCGCACTATGTTACGGTTTACCATTAATGGTTCCAATATTTCAGATTTAGAGGTTTGGGAGCATCCTCGGTAATAATAATTCCATTATAAAAGTTCACCACGGAGAAACTGGTAGTTGGTTATTGGTTACTGGTTACTGGTAGCTGGTTACTGGTCACTGGTAACTGGTCACTGGTCACTGGTAACTGGTTGCTCTAATCTCACGTCTCACGTCTCAAATCTCAATCTCATGTCTCCAACCTTAGTTCAAATCCTCGTATTGTTGCGAATTATTATCATCCTCCTCCTCCTGTTCAATATTTTCCTCTTCATCAACCTTTTCACCTTTTAGGCGTTTCAAAAAGTCATCTCGCTTTTTCTTGTCCGAGAGGAAAAACACATAAGATTCTTCGCCTTGTTCAATTTTTAACTTCCGGTCGGAGCCTTTTACTGCCGTAATGATTTCGTTAAAAGAACCTTCACTGCTGTATGCTTGCATTAACCCTCTTTTGTAATGAAAGAAATACCAATGGTTTGCACTAAATTCAAGATATAATACAAAACTGTCGCCACTTCTTTTGCGTTGAATTTCCAGATTGCCTTTAATTTTGCGGTTAACCTGAGTACCCAAAACCGTAGCTATGCCAATATCACCAACCGATCGCCACGATGTTTCGTTCTTATTCCACACAAGATTTAGATCGGTAAATACAAAAGTGGTTAGTAGGGCATCGGGTAATTTTTTTACCGTTCCAAAAATATTCTGTTCTTTCAGCAATTGATCGGCCTCTTTAAAACTCAACAACTCCCTAACCCCTTTGGTGTATGTCCTGCTTTTGAGGTTTACCGGTTTTAACCCCGACATAGTTGACAAGGTATCGCCTATTTTCTTAATGCAACCTTCCGGTAAATAGAAGTTTAGAGTCATGAGCAATTCCAGAGTCAATTTATCTTCAGGAATTTTGTATAGGGAATTTCCTTTTGTTTCAATTTTCACTTGACCTAATTTTGAGGTCAAATCAATATTTCCTTCGCTGTATAGTTGGCAAAGATTTTTATGCAGACTCAAAAAATTACCGGTTGTATCATCTTTTGCTATCCGTTCTTTGCTGCCAATTTTATATCTTTTTTCCTTACTATCATAAGTTAAATATCCTGAAGCTGTTGCAACCGGAAGGTTACTGTATAATTTGCGGGGTGAAACAAATGCCGGAAAAACATGGATGGAGTCGGTAGCCAACATGGCACCTGAAACCAGAAATGCATCGTTAATATCGTGCAAAGGATCCGATAAGGGAATAAAGATACGGTTTGGATCAATTTCATCGGAAAATTTTATCCAGCTTTCAGTTAATTGACTGCATTCATGGGTTATTTGTGTACTGCCATTAAAGTTAAGCAGTTTATTTTGGGCCAATAAGGATACATTTCACTGAAATTTGAATGCTGGCGATAAACTAAAGTCTTCGGTACCTTTAATTTTACCACGTCCAAAGGTTTGTCCCAAAGAATCAACTGCTATCAAATCAAAATTAATAGGTATTTGCCGACCCATTTCATCTTCGTAATTGTACTTACCTTGGCCGTGGTACAATTTTCTGGAACTAATGTTAATGGTACTTGAGTGAAACCGATGGTATTTTGTATTGTTATTAGCCAATACTTCGGCTTTTGTTAAGGTGCGCATGTATGCTTTGGGCTCAATAGTAATCTCCCCTTCAAAAGGAAAAATTGTGGCATCAGCCACATTGATGTATTTTACCTGATGAGCCGATATGGTATTGGTTGCGAGATCGAAATCCGATTCCGGAGATACCCAATTTAAGGAGTCTTGCCCTTTATGAACCGATACAAACAAAGAGCCTTTGGGTTTTAGGCCTGCTTCATCGCGGGTTACAATGCGGCTTTTTCCAAATTCATAAACCTGAACGGTATTGGGAGTGCTTAGATGGATGTTTTTTTTGTCCATCATCCAGATGAACTTTTCTATACTGGCTTGGTAAAGGTTTTCAGGCAGGTCAACTTTTGAAGCACCACTGTTTGATTGGAAGGTAGATTTCATTTCAATAAAATCAACCCGGGCATTCAGGTTGTCGGTTTCTATGGCCAACATATCGGGATTAATGGAAGCCAGCTTGAATCCAGCGGTATCGGATACAAAGCGGTCAGCCTGATAGGTGAATAGATTGGAACTTAACGTACCGTTGTTATAACTTGTATTTCCTTTTCCGGTTAGCATTTTTGGAGTATAGAGCAGCGAACCTGTATGGGTTGCTTTTTTACTATACATGTTAAATGGTTTTTCAATAACTCTTGCATTCAATTCATCTTGGTATGGCATCCAATGTACATAAACTTTGTCGGCAATAACCTCAGGATACTGAACGGCTTGATTTTGTTTCTTTATTTCAAATGCAGTTGTTTTGGTATTTGCCGAGTCGGGATAAAAAATAAAATTGTCGGAAGTAACTTTTGAGGTTAGGTAGGTCATTGCTCCATTCCCCCGTAACCCTTGGTTACTTAAATTAACATCGGCAAAATATTGACCTTTGCCTTTAAACAAAGGCAATCCATTTTGTGGCGTATTGTGATGAAACCCTAAGGAATTATCGGGTTGTAAAACTAATTCTTGTTTTATAACCGGAAAAATATCGGTAGAATGTAATTCTCCTTTGTATCCCATTCCTTCAGTAGAAAAATTATTTAAACTATCAATGGCATACGGATATACAATATAATAAAACTGGTCGCGTTTGTATTTTCCTTTTTGAATGGTGGGGGCATCGTAAAATACATAAGAATCTTTTTTACTTGCAAAGATTGGGTAGTTAGGAAAATCTTTAATACCCGATTTATTACTGGGATCGTCAATTACCAAATCTCCGGAAACCTCTTCAATTACATTTTGTACATTGGATAATACCCTACGGCCCCAATTGTCGATGCCTGATTTGACTTGAATTGAAAGTGAGTCAACTTTATTAAGTACAATTTTAAAACTATCGTATTTAAATTGGAAGTTATCGCCATAAAAGGTAAAGAATCCGGCCTCAATTCTACCGCTAAAGTCAAAATTTCGATTCTTTTTAAGCAAAATTTCCTGGTTCTTTGGATAAAAAATAACATTTTGACTATCACTCAAGTTTATTCTAGGAACACCTTGAATAGCTAAATCCATGTTTTTTAAATTAAGCACGGCATTATTGAGCGGTGCATCAGTACGCGATTCAAACTGAATCAAGTCGTAATCGCGTTTCCCAACTATAGCGTCCAAATAGCTATATAATTTTGGTTTTATGGTACACTGTTCGGTTTCAAAATCAAAATAAACGATTCCTTTATAGGTAAGTTCAATAAGTAACCGCTTTACAATGGCCAATGGAAGTTTTAAAAATTTTGCAAACTCTTCGGCAGTAAAAGTTTCAGTTTGATTCAGTTTAGCAAACTTCCGTAAACTAATGTATGGGTGAACTTGCTCAAGACCCTGTATTTCATAATATCGCGAGGCACTGAAATAATCATCGGATTCAAACTTGGCAATATTAATTGAACTGCCCCGCAGCATCGAAAAGTCAACTTCCTCTTTTCCCATTTTCCACGTAAGTAACTCAAAGTCCATTTCAACTTTATGATAAGTATTGTAATAAGGGCTTCTCGACATGTTTTCGGAATCATTGTCCCGAATTAAGTGAATTTCATGATTTTTATCGTAATAACGGAACAGCAATCCCGGATGATATATGGAATCGCCGGAAATAAAAAAGCTGATTTTTGCATTTCGCGAAACAATATTATCCAATGAAAAAGCATAAAATTGGGAATAGGTTCTCATAAAGAGTTGCTTTTCAATAATGGTGTCACCATTTTGAACCAATTCCACATCGCGGAAAATTGATAAGGTAGCATAATTGTCAATGGTTCCTGAACCTAAAAGCCGGGAACCTTGCATTGAAAATCCTCCTTTATAATTGATGTCTTTAAATATTCCATCGATAACAAATTGTTTTTCATTGGAATCAAACCTAGGGTAACTCAAACTTTCTTCCGAAGTTACTTCAACCACTTTATCGGTCAAGGTTCCCAGAATGGAATAATTGAAGTACCCTTTGTGATAAAAATGAACGTTTTGGATGGAGTAAAATGATTTATCTAAAAAAAGATGATAGGCATCTATTTCAGCCCAAGCGGTATCGCGCGAAATACCCGTTTTTTCCCAATACACCTGTGCACTTTTACCTTTCCATTCATTGGTTAACGGATAAAATACTCCTGAGGTATTATTAATGATTATGCTGTCTTTTCTTAGCTTTCCGGTAAGATTCAATCCATCAAAAACAAATTTAAGTGTATCGCCATCGAGCTTTATTTTGTAGTTTTTATTATCGGTGTACCACGAAACTGAGGGTGAAGCATAGATGGCATTTTTTGTAATCAAATTCAAGGTACTGTTAAAAAAATCGGCAATGTTGGAAAGTTTTATTTTTTTATTGGTTGTTAAAAATAGTAATCCTTGTTCCCATTCAGCGTAATTTAATGAGTCATCATCCATTTCACGAAAAATAAGTATCGTGTTCAGATAATCATAAAAATGAGGAAAATTTTGAGCATTTTTCTTTAATAGTAAGTTCGATATTTTAATTATTAGAAGCTGCTTTTCATTCGAAAAACCTCCATTAAGCCAGGGTTCTTCGAATTGTTTAATCAGTTCTTTTCCTTTATCATAATTGGTTTCACTTCGTGAAAAGAGTTTCAACATCTCATCTAAATAGATTTGAGGATCTTGCGAAAACTCTTTAATCTGTTGACCTGAAAGGTGCCACGCCAAAAGAAACAAGAATAAAGTGGAAAGAATTTTTTTAAACATGTGGTTTATATTAAGTGTTTTTTGAAAACCGAACGGCTACCCATTGTTCATTCTCAATATGATTTTGGTAGGTCAGTCCTAATTGTTTGGCTTTTTCTGTAATAATTGTCAAATCGTTTAAGTAAAAACCGCTCATAACTAATTGACTACCAATTTTCATGGTATTCACATAAAGTTCCATATCCTGTAAAAGAATATTTCGGTTAATGTTAGCCAAAATCACATCAAATGTCTCCTGTTCCAAAAGTGAAGCATTGCCAATCTTTATCTCAAAATTCGAAATTTTATTGCGCTGAGCATTTTCAAGACTGTTTTCATATGCCCAGCTGTCCACGTCAATTCCAATCACCCAATAGGCTTTTTTCATGGAAGCTAATATTCCAAGAACCCCGGTTCCACAACCCATATCAAGAACCCGTTTCCCTTGTAAATCTAATGAAAGAATCATTTTTATCATTAAAACCGTAGTAGCATGGTGGCCGGTGCCAAACGACATTTTAGGCTCAATAATTTTTTCATAAGCAAAATGGCTATCCTTTGAATGGAATGGAGCCCGTATGTAACATTGGTTATCTATTTTTATGGGTTCAAAATTTTTTTCCCACTGTTCGTTCCAGTTTTGGTCGGGAATAGCAGTTATTAAATATTCAAGATTTTCAAAGGAATGATAAAGTGGCACCAGGACTGCTTTCATTGTTTCTTCACTAAATATGGATTCTTGAATGTAGCCATTTACCCCATTTTTGGTATCACTAAAGCTTTCAAAGTCAACCTCTGAAAGTAAGGCAGCAATAATTTCGCGGTTTTCAGGGATGGCTGGTTCAAATGAAAAGGCAACTTCAATGTAATTCATAATCTAGATTTTGGGTTCACCTATAAAAATAAAAAAAAGGTACCTGATTTTCGCAGATACCTTGCAATTTATATTTTTTAATTTTTAAAAAGCGTTGATAATGGCCAAAAAGTCATTGGCACTCAATGCAGCTCCACCAATTAAACCTCCATCAACATCGGCATTGGCAAATAATTCTTTAGCGTTCGATGGTTTGCAACTTCCGCCATAAAGAATGCTCGTTTTTTTAGCAGCATCGCCAAATTTTGAAGTCAACAAGGTACGGATGTATTTGTGTATTTCCTGAGCTTGCTCTGGTGAGGCTGTTTTACCAGTTCCAATAGCCCAAACAGGCTCATAAGCAATTACCACTTTCTCAAAATCGGCTTCTGCTAAGTCAAACAGAACACTTTCAATTTGTTCTTTTATTACTTCAAAGTGTTTGTTTGCTTCGCGCTCTTCCAATACTTCGCCTACACAATAAATAGGAGTGAGGTTAAATTCAAGGGCTTTAGTAACTTTTACTTTTAGCTTTTCATTGGTTTCGCCATAATAGCTGCGGCGCTCTGAATGACCAAGAATCACAAAATCAGCCCCAGCTGACCAAAGCATTTCTGCCGATACTTCGCCGGTATATGCTCCAGAATTTTCAGTGGCGCAATTTTGACCTGCCACAAAAATACGGTCGTTATCCACTGCTTTGTTTACCTCCGAAATATGAGTAAATGGCGGGGCAACTACAACTATTACCTCTTTATGGGCTTTTTCGACCACTAAATTGTTAATTTCTATAGCCAGGTCAATTCCTTCTTGAAAGGTTGTATTCATTTTCCAGTTTCCGGCTACAATTTTCTTTCTCATAATAATTTGTTTTTATTGGTACATAATATTTTAAAGCTTTCTTCTCCTTTGTTGTTCAACTATAGGTCGCAAATTAAGATAAATTGCAATTAGTAAGATTGATAATAAAATCAAGGTGTAAATATAATATTTATCGGCTTGTTTCTTATAATTTGAAATCGATTGATGCAATAAATTTTCAACAAGTTGTTCCCCAGTTGGTAAATCATTCACATTCCATTTGTTTATAATAATACCTTCTTTTATCAATAGAATTCCTGGATTTGCCCGAATCATAGTTTTAAGGGTTATTTCATCGGTAGCATAGAAGTCATATCCTGCCCCCGTTTTTTCTTTGAATTTTTCAATTTGTTCATCGGTTGATGCCGTTAAGCCATAAACAGGAAACTCGTTCACCGTGTAAAAGTCAACTAATTGATTTATTTTTTCAAAGTTTTCAATTTGGGTTTTTTCTAAATTATAGGTCACTATTAAAAAATTGTAATTCGTGCTACTTAGCAATTGATCGGCTATATCGTTACCTTCCGAATCTGAAATGGTAAAATCGTGAATGGGAGGTTCATACCCTTTTTTAATCAATAGGTGTTTGGCCTCCACAAATTTCCAAGTGCTGTCGGGAAGGTTTTGAAGATTAAATTCATTGTTGACACCATCTTTTGAATAGATAAATTTGCTTTCCCAAACATCGGCTGGAGCACCTTCTGGATAAACCATTCCATCGGGAATGTAGGTGCCAATTTTGTAGGGTCTGAAATCGAGTAAGGGGAGATGTTTGGTAGCGTACCAACTTATACCTAATATAAAAAGAGCCGATGCACCAATTCCCGCCCATTGCTCGTAACAATGAAGTTTTGTAGGTTGTTTTTTGCGAATCGCAAATAAGTAAATAACTGGAATTGTCAGTACTATATTTTTCCAAAAAGTTTGCCAGTTGGTCATAATCAAGGCATCACCAAAGCAACCACAGTCGTGTACCGGATTAGTAAGTGCTAATATAAAGGTAAGTGGGGTATAAAAGATCATAAATAGCAAAGCACCCAAAGCACTTTGTTTGGGCTTTAAATTTAGCAAAATGGCTGCTCCAATGGCAAATTCAATCATCGATTGAAAAATACTCAGGCCAAAAGCCATTCCACTTGCCCAATTTGCGTTGAATGCATTGAAATAGTCAGTAAACTTATAGGCTGAGCCCAACGGATCGATGCCTTTTACGAATCCGGAATAAATAAAAACAGAACCAACCAAAAGGCGGCAAGCCCAACTAAAATAAAGATATAGTTTGTTCATAACTTACTTTTTATAAAAGTTGTTTAGTTTTAAGAATTGTAATTATCAATTGAAAAATGGTATCAGGTTCTAACATCTGCAATTGGCTGTTATAACAGGCTATCAATTCAAAAGTTGAATCCGTTGCTACCAAATCAAGGTATTCCTGCCGTACTTTTTCCTGAAACGATAAATCGGCTTCGTGAATGTCCTGTTTCCCTTCAAGGTAACCTCTATCATCTCCCAAACGATGGTTACTTAAACTCTTGGTAGTGAATGAAAAAGGAACATCTAAAAAAAGACTCATATCAGGGCGGGGAATGCCATAATAATTATATTCTAACTCATTCAGCCATTTGCGGAGGTTCAGTTTTTCTTGTTGGTTTGATAATTTTGCTCCCTGAAAAGCCATATTAGAGTGCACGTATCGGTCAACTATTACTAAATCACCGGCAGCTATCCATTGGTTAATGGTTTCTTTTGAATGTTCGCGGTCACCGGCATATATTAAACCTACCAAATATGGATTAACTTCATCAATTCTTCCTAAATCGCCGCGTAAAAAACGGGCAACCAAGTCTCCAAATATTCCATCATCAGTGCGCGGAAAATGCAAAAAATGGTAGGTAATATGCTGTTCTGCCAAATATTTTTTCAGTAATTTTAGCTGGGTTGATTTTCCCGAACCATCTAATCCTTCAATTACAATAAAACTCATGTTGCTGGTATTAATAAAGTACAAAAATAGAAATTTCTTTCAGGCATCAAATAAGCAATAATTTCATTGAGTTAATTTCTCTATTTTTGTTTAAACGTTTTTGTATGTCAGAGTCATTTTTTTCGAAAAAACACCAAATTAACTGCCGCGGCAAATTGATTGACTTATCAATCCCAAAAGTGATGGGCATTGTAAATGTTACTCCCGATAGTTTTTATGCGCAAAGTAGGGCTATGGTGGCTAAAGAGGTTTTAATCCGGGTAACAGGAATGCTTGCAGAAGGTGCTGATATGATTGATTTAGGTGCCTATTCATCGCGTCCGGGAGCTGAACCTATTGACGAAAAAGAGGAATGGAACCGGTTAGAACCTATATTAGATGCTGTAAGGATTGAATTCCCCGAATGCATTATTTCATTGGATACCTTTCGAGCAGCTATTGCCAAGCAGGCGGTGGAGAATTATAAAGTGGATATTATCAACGATATTTCTTCGGGAAACCTTGACCCGGCAATGCACGAAACTATTGCCTCACTTAAAGTCCCCTACGTTATGATGCACATGGTAGGAACACCACAAACCATGCAAACAAAAACTCAATACATTCATCTGATGAAGGATATATTCCTTTTTTTTGCCAAAAAAATTAACTCCTTAAAACAATTGGGAGTTCATGATATTATTATTGATCCCGGTTTTGGGTTTGCAAAAAACTTGGATCAGAATTACGAAATATTGGCAAAACTTGATGAATTTAAAATTTTTGAAATGCCGTTATTGGTCGGTTTATCACGCAAATCGATGCTATATAAATTTTTAGAAACTACACCTGAAAATGTTTTGAACGGAACCACTGTTTTAAACACGATTGCTTTGCAGAAAGGTGCTTCAATTCTCAGAGTTCATGATGTGAAAGAATGCAGTGAGTGTGTAAAACTTTTTATGAAAACTCAGCAATTTTTATAGAAATTGACAGTTTGGAATAGATCATCTAAAAAAGAAAATGTAGGTTTGTAAAAACAACGTATTTCATGATTCCATTATTTATAAGTATCCGATTTTTAGATATCCTTGATATATTATTGGTAGCTTTCTTTTTATATCAATTGTATTTTTTGATTAGAGGCACCGTGGCAATTAATATTTTTGTTGGAATTCTGGTTGTTCTATTTTTTTGGTGGGTGGTTCGGTTACTAAATATGTCTTTATTATCAACCATTCTAGGTTCTATTTTAGGTGGAGGAGCCATTGTTATTATAATAGTATTTCAGCAGGAAATTCGCCGGTTTCTGCTTTTAATTGGAAATCATAATATATTTAATAGAAAAAATATACTTCAAAAATACTTTAGTGCCAGTTTTATTAGTATTTCCAGCCAATCATTAAAGCAAATTACCAATGCCTGCCGTCACATGTCAAAATCAAAAATAGGGGCACTTATTGTTCTTTCAAATAGGTCGGAATTGCTAACTTATGTGCAAACGGGCGATGTTTTAAATGCTGATATTTCACATCGTTTGATTGAATCTATTTTTTTTAAAAACAGCCCAATGCACGATGGTGCTGTTATAATTGTAAATGATAAGTTAAAAGCAGCGCGTTGTGTTTTGCCTATTAATGATGATTTAGTTTTACCTGCTAATTTTGGATTGCGTCACAGAGCAGCTTTAAGCATGGCCATGGAAACTGATTCTGTAGTTATAATTGTATCGGAAGAAACCGGCCAGATTAGCTATGCAAAAGGCACTAATTTAACTACAAATGTTTCGCACGAAACCCTGTTCACTTTTTTGATTCAGGAATTTATGGTTAAAGTATAAAAAAAGTTCCCTTTGTTTGGGAACTTTCAAAATAATCAAAATCGCTAAAATATTTTGTGTTTGTTTCGTGGCGGAAACCGCTCCCGGTCTCTTCTAAAGCGGACTTTGTTTTCTTCCCTTGCCAATAAACGAATAATGTTTTTTTGGTGAGTAAATATTAACAAAAGACTGATTAAAATTGAGAAAATAATTAAGGAAACAATGGTTTCCTTAAATATGAAAATTATAAGAATCGGGAAAAATAATCCTGCCGTCATAGAACTAAGCGAGACATATTTCGAAATTATCAAAACAATAGTAAAAATACCGAGGCAAATAAGTGCTGAAAAAGGGTGTATTGCTAGAACGATTCCTAATAAGGTGGCAACTCCTTTGCCACCTTTAAAACCAACATAAAGTGGGAAAATATGGCCAAAAACAGCTAATCCACCAAGAAGTAACTGTATATTAACAAATTGAGCCGAATAGGGTTCTAAATAATATAAATTGTGGATCAAATTTACAGCCAACCAACCTTTAAGAATATCAATCACAAAAACAACAATTCCGGGTGCAGTTCCAAGAACCCTGAATGTATTTGTAGAACCAGCATTACCACTGCCATGCTCTCGAATATCAATACCATAAAACCAACGGCCAATCCAAACAGAGGTAGGTATTGAGCCTATCAAATAAGCTCCAACACACAGTATAACTACGTTCATTATATTTGTACTCATGCTATTCGTGTTTAGTTAAACAAATGTAACAAAAATGTATTAATCGCAATATTACTATGATAAACAGGATAAACAGCAAAAACCCCGCCAAGTATTTGACGAGGTTCTAACAGTTTGGTATTAAGTATTTTGTAAAGTTAAATTGATGGTCCCGAAGGGATTAATTTTTTTCCTTCTTCAGTATCACAATACTGCTCAAAGTTTTTAATATATTTTGCAGCCAGTTCTTTTGCCTTTTTTTCCCATTCAGCAACATCTTGATATGATTTTCGCGGATCAAGAATACCATGTGATACATTATTTAGGGCTTTAGGAGCCGTTAAATTAAGAATGGGTATTTTCACTTTTTCAGCATTTTCAATGGAACCATCAATAATTGCATCAATAATTGCGCGGGTATCCTTTATTGAAATACGCTTTCCTGTTCCATTCCAACCGGTGTTCACTAAATAGGCTTTCGCTTTATTTTCATGCATTTTTTTACCTAAAGTTGCCGCATAAACAGTAGGGTGAAGGGTTAAAAATGCTTCACCAAAAGCTGGTGAGAATGATGGAACGGGTTCTGTAATCCCTCGTTCAGTTCCAGCCAATTTTGAAGTATATCCACATAAAAAGTGGTATTGTGCTTGATGTTTATCAAGAATTGATACAGGAGGTAAAACACCAAATGCATCAGCCGATAAGTAGATTATTTTGTGTGCATGCCCAGCTTTTGAAGGCAGCACAATTTTATTGATATGATAAATTGGATAGGAAACACGGGTGTTTTCTGTTACTGAACCATCTGCAAAATCAACAGTTCCATCAGGGTTAACCGTAACATTTTCTAAAAGTGCGTCCCTTTTGATGGCTTTCCAAATATCAGGTTCATTTTCATAACTTAAATTAATGGTTTTAGCATAGCATCCTCCTTCAAAATTAAAAACACCATGCTCATCCCAACCGTGTTCGTCGTCGCCAATTAAAAAGCGCTTCGGATCGGCTGAAAGTGTGGTTTTTCCGGTTCCTGAAAGTCCAAAAAATACAGCCACATCTCCATCTTTTCCAACATTTGCAGAGCAATGCATTGATGCTATACCTCTTAATGGCAAATAATAGTTCATTAGCGAGAACATACCTTTTTTCATTTCGCCACCATACCAAGTTCCACCAATAATTTGAATACGGTCAGTTAGGTTGAATAATACAAAGTTTTCAGAATTTAAGCCATGTTCTTTCCAATTTGGGTCAGTTACTTTTGAACCGTTTATAACCACAAAATCAGGTTCTCCATATTGCTCAAGCTCAAATAAAGATGGCCTTATAAACATATTGGTTACAAAATGAGCCTGCCATGCAACTTCCATAATAAACCGTACTTTCATTCGGGAATTCTCATTGGTACCACAAAATGTGTCAACCACATATATTTTCTTTGCTTTTTCAAGTTGGTTGGTCACCAGCTTTTTACAAGCATTGAAAGTGTCAACTGTTACCGGACGGTTTATGGTTCCATCCCACCAAATGGTTTCTTCTGAAATTTCATCGTTTACAATAAACCTATCTTTTGGTGAGCGTCCGGTAAAAATACCGGTTTTAACTGCTACTGCTCCAAAATTGGTTTCATACCCTTTTTCAAATCCTTCATTGTCCGGATTCATCTCATCAACATACAATTGTTGATAGGTAGGATTGTACACAATTTCTTTTACATTACTAATTCCGTATTTGATTAAATCAATATTCATCATAACTCGATATATTTATTTTAACATTTTTTTTCTTCAAATATAATTTAAAAAATATGTTTTTTAGCATTTTTACTGAATTAAAAGTATAAAAATGCCAGCAATCATTAATAATAAAATTAAATAATTCATGAAGAAGCTAGACGGCTTTCATCTTATGAATACCTTTAAAACCTCTTAAAAATTCTTGAATCGGGATACGTCTTTTACCTGAAATCTGAATATCTTCAATAAATATAAAACCATCTTTTACAGCAACTTTAAGAAATGTTTTTTCGTCGGTTACTATTTTTCCGGGTTCAAATGGATGAATCGCTACTTCAATTCTTGTTTTGAATATTTTGAGGGGGTGTAAACAGCCATTTTCATCCATTAAGTTAGCCCAAGCCGTTGGATATGGGCTTAAACCACGTACCATATTATAAATTATATGTACGGACAAATTCCAATCAACTTTACAATTCTCTCTGTAAATTTTTGGTGCGTGATGAATGATAGTTGATTGCATTTGGTTTTGTGGTACTTCAGTATAACTGTTATTAAGAATTGCATCTACTGTTTTACTCAATAACTGGGCTCCTTGTACCATTAATTTATCATGAATACTTCCTGCATTATCATCAGGTTCAATAGGAGTTTCTTCTTGAAATAAAATATCACCAGTGTCAATTTCATGCTTTAAGAAGAATGTGGTAACACCTGTTCTTGCCTCACCATTAATAATAGCCCAGTTTATGGGTGCGGCGCCTCTATAATTTGGCAGTAACGAAGCATGCAAATTGATGGAACCTAAGCGGGGCATGCTCCATATACTTTGTGGTAGCATCCTAAATGCAACAATAGTTTGTAAATCGGCATTTAGTTGTTTTAATTGTTCCTGAAAAATTTCATCTTTTAACTTAACAGGTTGTAGAACTAATAGATTGTTTTGAAGAGCAAAAGTTTTTACTGCCGATTGGCTCATTTTTTGACCTCTGCCAGCAGGTTTATCAGGACTGGTAACTACTCCAACAATAGTATAATTGTTTTGTATTAAAACAGCAAGGCTTTCAACGGCAAACTCGGGTGTGCCCATGAAAATTATTCGAAATTCTTTCTTCAAAAACATTATTTAATTTATTCTTGAGTTATAAAGCGGATGTATTTCATTTTAATTAGTTTGATAATTGAACCATTTATACAAAAAAAAGGCTGCTAAAGCAGCCTTAGATTATTTAATAATAGTTCCAATTATATTTTTTCATAACAGCGTATCCAATCTATTTCAAACATAGCGGAAGGTTGTTGTAAGGGAATATTCTTCTGTATTCCAGCTGATAGCATTAAATAAAGTGGTTCAATGGGAATTCCTTCAGAAGTGGAAAAAACTTCAAAGTCATTAATTTTCCAAATGATTTTTTCCGGAGTCCATTCTATCGTATAAATATAAAAATCATTGGTAAGGGAACCTCCATTAATTTTTGATGTTACTTTTTTAGCTGATATAGAATTGGAAGCATCACCATAAAAAGCCGACATTTGCAAACGGTTCTTTTTGTCCATATTGAATTTAAAAACATCAATTTCCGGAAGTATTTTTTCTCCTTTCAGCCAAAATGCTTGATAAACAGGGAAATGAGGTGCGAGTTTTATTTTTGCCTCAAATTTTCCATACAATTGACGAAAGCTATGAGCTGTACTTAACATTCCTGAAGTATAATTAAAGTCTTTTTCAGAAAAACCATGCAATGGATGCCATACTTTTCCTCGTGCTTGTTCCTGCCGTGTAACAATCTTTAAAACGGTTCCATTGAGTTCAATATTCTTATTGTCAGTATAATAATGCTGATCACCAGCCATAACATATCTATCATTAAGCAATACTTTCCCCCAAAAAAAGCTATTCATCCATTTCTTTTCATCTACTTTTCCCGAAGTAAAGTCATCTTCAAAAGTCACCTTCCACGCATTCATTGCATCAAATTTAGCTGATTCAGCTACTGATTGATACCAAATAATATCAGGCGATTTTTTTAATTGTTGGTACCGGGTTTCTTTTGCGAATTCTTCGGTCTTTTGCCATTTTTCCTTATCGAGCATGTATGTTTTATGCTCTTGAAATTTAATCGATTCAACCAATTCTTTCAGCGAATTATACTCTTCAAGTAATGCGGATTCTTTGGTTTGTTGAAATAGTAAGAATGCCTTTGAGGTGCTAAACTTCTCCCATACCTTTATTGATTCATTATTTTTTAACTGATTTAAAGAAACTTCTTTTTTGTATTCATCAGAGTTTGCATATTTGAGTTCTTCCAGTACCTGCGGGTATTTTGGTGAGTTAACTTCTTGTTGTAAATCTTCAAATGTTTTTAACGCCAATGAATCTTTAAATTCCTGAAAGTTTGAAAGTTCTGCAGATGAATGAAATTTATAGTAGGTTATAAATTTTTTATTCTTTTCCAATGTTTTGAAACGCGTTTCTTTTTGGAATTGTTCAGTATTCTTATACTGAAGTGAATTTAAAAGCTGCTGATATTCTGTAGATTGGATGTATTGATTGAGTTCAATATATTCAATCAAAGCCTTAGGTTTTTCAATTCCTTCGTTGTTTTTAAGTTTATTGTATGCAACAATATCCTGATTATTTTTTAATTGGTTGCATTTATTTTTTTTGTCATTTTCAGATGCTAACTGACTAACCAAGGCATCTTTAAATTCTTGCAGTTGTTTTGAACCAGCAAACTTTTTCAATTCTTCAAATTCCAATAGCTCAGCTGAATCCGTTAATTCCTGATAATTTTTAAGTTGCGATGAATTCATCGTTTTGTAATATGCTTTTATTTTAGGTGAGCTTTTAAGTTGCTTGTAGGTTTTCTGTTTGTTTATTTCATTCGTAAGCTTTTGTTGCCATTCAGTGACCACATTTTTATGCTCATCACTTGAAATATAGGACTTTAACTCTTGATATTCAGCCAATACCTCTGATTTTTCAAAAGCAATAAAAGTTTGATATTCAGGTGAATTAAGTACTCTGAAGTAGTTAATAATTTGCTTTTGCTTACTATTTCTATTAAACAGTTGTTCTTTTTGATATTCCTCTGTTTTTTTATAATCAAGGCTGAGTATTGCCTTTTTATTGCTCTGAAAAGCCTCTGATTCAACCAACTCTTTAAGTTCCAAATAATCTTTAAGATATTGAGAATTCTTAAACTCTGTGAGCTTATTATATTCTTGCTGCAGAGCATTGCGTGAAGACTCAATTTTCTGAGCATTAGGCAACAAACCAAAAGTTGCACGTAATAAAAAACTTAAATTTGCCATATCAGTAACCAAATTTTTTTACAAAAATAACTAAATTATAATGCTTTAGGTAGAGTGAAGCAAAAAGTTGTTCCATTGCTAATTTTGCTATCAACCCAAATATCACCTCCATTTTTTGAAACAAACTCTTTACAAATTATCAATCCAAACCCAGAACCTTGAAAATTTTCATCTTCTTCAAGGTTTTGCCGAACATCGATGCGAAACAACGATTCCCTGTTTTCAGGTTCAATTCCTTTTCCTTCATCGCTCACGTTGATGGTCAACATATCGCCAGTTTCAAGAACCTCGATTGTAATTTTTCCTTTTGGAGGAGAATGGCGCATCGAATTTGCAACCAAGTTCCTTATAACAGTGGTAATCATGTCAACATCAAAATAGCAATGCAATTCTTTATCTACTATTTTTTCGAATGTAATTTCTTTTTGTTGCGCGCTTACGGTATAAAGTTCAATCACTTCATTAATGATAGCATCAATGCTGGCTCTTTTAAAATTTATTTTCATGCTTCCGGTTTGCGAACGGGCCCATTGCAAAAGATTTTCAAGCAAATTGTATGCATTTTTAGAATATCGATTTATTTGTTCAATATATTCGATGGTTTTTTCCTTATCATAGTTGTCATAGCGTTGCAGTAATATATCTGATATGCTTATAACTGTGCTAAACGGATTTTTAAGATCGTGGGCAATTATAGTAAAAAACTTATCTTTAGTTAAATTTATTGCTTCCAATTCTTTTTTTTGCGATGAAATATTTTCCATCTCTTTTTCAATGATGAACTTCTTTTTCTGTATTTCCAGTGTTCGTTTTGTTAACTTTTCTTCGAGTATATTATAATCGCGCAACCTCTTTATTAGAGCCACCAAAACACTTTTCCAAAGCTCTGGTTGTTTTTGAGTTGCTTTTTCAAAGGTAAATTGAGTAAGTTCTAGTAATTTAGTATCGCGTACTGCAGTAACGGAGGCTGATCGAACAGATGAATCGATGAGCGAATATTCTCCAAAAAATTGTTTATTATTTAAGGTCGTAAATAAATAATCTTGATCATGAACTTGTATGGAACCATCCAGAATAATATACATAGCACATTCTTTATCCCCCTTTTTAAATAAAGTTTCATCTTTTTTTAGATGAATTTCATTCATGCTTTTTGCAAATTCTTCAAGAATCGATTCATCAAATCCTGAAAAGATCTCAACTTCGTGAAGTAAAGAAATTATATTATTGTTCAATTTGCTCATTTATATCGTTTTGCAGAAAAGTAACGCTGTTTATTTTACTAAGATAATCGGAATTATGATGTTTTCAAATAATGGAATCTCTCTTTTGAACAAATAATCAATTGTTCTATGCTTTAGTTCACGAATTTAGTAAACATTGGTGAATTTTTATTTATCATAAAACTATAAATTAATAAAACTTCTTTTTGGATCGGAATATATTGTCTTTAAAAATAGGTTGATATATTTCATACGCTTTGATGACGCTTTATAATACTACCTAAATTTCTAAATTGAAAATTACACTAACGGTAATTTCTGTTTAATCTTCGTTCTTGTGAATTTTTACAAAGTTTGGCTGCTCTTTTTAATTTAAGAGAAGGCTTTGTTGGTGGTTTTT
>Ga0172379_10002059_pt1 | contig 37165 bp, 38 predicted proteins | sample GrowelOW334metaG_FD_119756 | JGI IMG/M metagenome (GOLD analysis project Ga0172379, IMG submission 119756) | Groundwater microbial communities from an aquifer near a municipal landfill in Southern Ontario, Canada - Groundwater well OW334 metaG | ecosystem: Environmental > Aquatic > Deep... | reverse complement strand
TGTAAATTCGGCGCGGTGACCAAGCGCTAAGGACGGGGAGATACCACCATGATCAATTGCAAAGTCAACGGAATAGCGGTTCAGGTCGCCGAGGGAGCCACGGTGCTCGAGGCGGCCAAGAAAGCCAACGTCAAGATACCCACTCTCTGCTACAACCCCGACCTCGCCCCCTGGGCGGCCTGCGGGATTTGCGTCGTGAGGGTGGAGGGCAGCAACAAGATGTTGAGATCCTGCTGCACCCCCGTCACGGAGAACATGAGCGTCGTCACGAACGACGCCGAACTCGTCTCCATCAGGAAGACGGTCATCGAACTCATCCTGTCGACGCACCCGGACGATTGTCTCGCCTGCCCCCGCAACCAGGACTGCGAACTGCAAACCCTGGCCCAGGAGTTCGGCATCCGCGAGCAGTCCTTCCCGAAGCGCTTGCGCGATCTCCCGATTGACGATACCACGGGCTCGATCATCCTCAATCCTGAAAAGTGCATCCGCTGCGGCCGCTGCGTCACCGTGTGCCAGCAAATGCAGAACGTGTGGGCGATCGAGTTCCTCGGCCGCGGCGAATCCACCAGGATCGCCCCCGCCGCCGACGTGAAGCTGGGTGAGAGTCCCTGCATCAGGTGCGGCCAGTGCTCCGCGCACTGCCCGGTTGGCGCCATCTACGAGAACGACCAGACGCAAGTGGTTTGGGACGCGCTGATGAAAACCGGCCCGGACGCCAAGACCTGCGTCGTCCAGATCGCTCCCGCCGTCCGCGTCGCCCTGGGCGAAGCCTTCGGGCTTCCCGCCGGCACCGACGTTACCAAGAAGATCTACACCGCCTTCAGGCGGATGGGCTTCGACGCCATCTTCGATACGAACTTCTCGGCCGACCTCACCATTCTGGAAGAGGGAACCGAATTCGTGAAGCGGCTCACCGCCGCGCTCAAGGATGGCCTGGGCGTGGCGACGAAGGAAAAATCCATGCCTCTCATCACGTCCTGCTGCCCGGCATGGGTCGATTACATGGAAAAATATTATCCGGACATGGTGCCCAACTTCTCCACCGCCAAGAGCCCTCAGCAGATGATGGGGGCCATGATCAAAACCTACTGGGCCGGGAAAATGAGCTTGGACCCCTCCAAGATCTTCTCCGTTTCGATCATGCCCTGCACGGCCAAGAAATTCGAGACGCACCGCGACGAATCGATGTACGCTTCAGGGTTCCAGGATGTCGATATCGCGCTCACCACCCGCGAACTCACCAGAATGATAAAACAGGCCGGCATCGACCTGGTCAATCTTCCCGAATCCGAAGCGGACAGCCCGCTGGGACCCTACACCGGCGCCGGCGCCATTTTCGGGGCGACGGGCGGCGTCATGGAAGCGGCGCTCAGGTCGGCGTACTTCCTCGTGACAGGAGAGGAGCTCAAGGACGTGAATTTCACGGCGGTCCGCGGCATTTCCGGCATCAAGGAAGCCAATGTCCGCATAGCCGGGATCGAAATCCGCGTCGCTGTCGCCCACCAGATGGGCAACATCCAGCAAGTGCTCGATGAAGTGAGGAAGGCGAGGGATGAGGGCGGTGATACTCCCTGGCATTTCATCGAAGTGATGGCTTGCCGCGGCGGTTGCATCGGCGGCGGTGGACAGCCCTACGGCGCCACCGACGAGGTTCGCACCAAGCGCATGCGCGCCCTCTACGATCACGACGAGGCCAAGGAATACCGCTGTTCTCACCAGAATCCCTACATCAAGAAAGTATACGCGGAGTTCCTCGAGGCGCCGGGAAGTCACAAGGCCCACCAGCTCCTGCACACGCACTATACCGAGCGCCCTCTGTTCATGAAATGAAAAGCGTTGGTCCGTGCCTTAAGGGCGGATCGATGGAAAGCGGGCGACCCTTCGGGGCCGCCCGCCTTTTTTAGGCCGATTTTGGCGGTTTAACAAGGGTGACCGTTATCGTCGAGGCGTTTTCCGCGCCCTTCAAGGCGCCGGTCATCGCGGCGATCGTGTCGAAGAAAAGAGTGGACACGAAGGGAACAAGGGGCAGTTCCGCGCCATCGCAGTAAATGTGGATTTCCTTCTCATTGTTGGGCATCGGTTTCCTCCAGGGAAATGACGTACTCTATGAAGTTCCCGATTTGCTCGGGCAAAAAAGCGACAACGTTTTTCAAAACCGCGGCATGAATCATACTCTGGTCCCTGGCCACGAGAATGTCGGCCGATGCGATGGGACGTTTGAGCGCTTTCTCGGTTGTCTCCGCGCCGGCTACGAGCACGAGAACCGCCCCCGGCACATCGAGCCCTTCGCAGAAGATGATCGATGCCTGGGGACACAGCGCGACAACGGTTTCCGCATCCATGCGAGGAGGCGGCACAGCGAGGATCACCATCTCGGACTCGCTGAGGTAGATCGATGGGTTCGCCCCAGCGGAACGGAACCGCGAGGAATCCTTCGCCTCGGGGGGAAGGTCGGCCGCGTGTCGCGATTTCTTGACCGCGGCAGCCTGGATGCCGCGATGGGCGCATTCCGCTATGGCCGACTCGATGAAGGTGGTCTTGCCCGAGCCCGACCAGCCAATTATGGAAATTATGATAGGCTTGTTTTCCATGACAATCCTTTCGGCCGCTCGGGCCCGAAGGCTTTCCGGCGGCGCCTCCCTCCGAATATCAGGCGCGAGGGGCAATCAATGTGGTTTTCAACCTTGTGCCGGCAACGATGCCGAAGCTGTTTTTATCCGATCGCGTCTCGGCGGCCTCTACCTCGACGCAGTCACCGCGGCTCAGAGCGAAAAAGCCCACAGCCCCAGCGAATGGATCCCCGGTCTTGGCCGAAAGCGTCACAAGGCCTTTTGCGGTGCAAACAATATAGCGAAGCCTTCCCGCCTTGTTGAGCATCGGTTCCGAAATGATCCTGCCTTCGATGTGGCCCGGCGCTGACGCGGGTTGTTGGGCGCCTCGCTTTGCCTTTTTGATGGCAAACCAAGTCGCTTTCGCCGAGTCGCGATCGAAGCCCGCGAGGCTGGCCAGGCTTGCTATCGATCGGTGTGGCGTCCAGGGCCATGTCGAGTGGCAGCTGCGCCCCTCGCCGGCGCTCGCGACCGGGCAGGGATAGGATCCGGGGCAGGGCGCGACGCAGCTGAATTCTCCAAGCTCATCCCTCGCGAGAATCCTGTCGCGCAGCGCGAGCGCCGGCCGGCCGGTGACATTGGCCGATGGTTCCACGACCAAAAGGATGCCGCCTTCGGCGAGCTGCGAGCACGCGAGATGGAAAAGCGAGGCACGCCGCTCGATCGCATCCTCCCGGTCCTTCCATAATTCATTGGCGCTATGGCAGGCTATGATGAGATCATAGGGGCCCTCGCCGATGTTTCCATCCTTCTCGAAATCCTTGCGGACCACGGAAAAGTCCGCCCGCGTTTCCGGAAGATTAGCTCTCAGCCGAAGCGCGGCCTCAAGAGCTTTTTCGTTTGAATCCATGAGAGTAACGCTCGCCGCGCCAAAGTCCGCGGCCGCGAAGGATGCGGGCCCTGGGCCGGCCCCAATATCGAGTACCCTATCGATGCGAGGCAACACTCCTCGCATTCTGATTTCCTCCAGGGCGAGGGATACCTGGCTATATGATACCGGCCAATAATAGAGGAGATAGGCTCCCAGGAAATCCTCCTGGGAGAAATAGGAGGCTCCCGCCAGGCGCCTTTCGCCCGTTAGTCCCCGTTGAAGGCTCTTGAGAACCGAACCGAAATTGCCGAGCTCTTTGTCGGTCAATCCTTTTTCGCGAAGCGGCTTTCCTGAGGCAATGGACTCCAATGCGCGATAGTAGATCGCAATGCGGTCATTGATTGGGCTCATCTAATCTCCTGCGGTCGATCGCGGCTGTTCACTTGTCTCCCGCCCATGCCTAGTTTATACTACGCATCATGCAGCCAGCGCCATTGCCGCTTATCAACACTATCCTATCGAACCCCAAAGCCGAAGAAATCTTCACCGAAAATGGCTTTTCCTTTGTCGATCTGGCTGATAAGCGTTTTGTGCTGAGCGAGGGTTTTCAAAAAATCGGCCTCGCCGAGAACGGTAATTTCGGGAAGTTTTTGTCCAGCAAGATTTTTCCCGATGATCGCAAGAATTTTGAAACGATTACGGCAAAGCTCCTTTTAGGTGAATTGGATAGGGCTCAGGGCGAATTCCGCATTTTCGTCGAGAAAGGGAACGTGCGGTGGTTTTCGCTTTCATTCCATGCCATAAGCAGAAATGATGATAAAAGCCTCAGGATTCTCGCCATACATGACCGTGACATCACCGACCTGATCGCCGCCCGGGAGGAAATCAGAGAGCGCCTCGTGGAAATCGAATCCCTCAAGGATCTCCTTACCGCGATCAACAAAAGCCTCGATTTCAACGAGACTATTAACAGAATCATTGATCATCTGCACAGGATAATTCCCTTCGACAGGGCATCCGTCCAGACTTTGGAAGGCAACTATCTCTGCGTGATCGGCAATTACGGCTATTCCGAGGCTCTTACGCAGGAATTGCGCTTCCCCATTTCCGGCATCGACAACCCCTCCGCCAGAGCCATCGCGTCGCGCAGACCTATCATATGCAACGATGTCGAGCATGATTTCGAAGGTTTCATACAGGTTGCGGGGGGAATAAAGGTAAAATCATGGTTGGGCATTCCCCTTGTCTACGAGGGGCGCGCCATAGGGCTCTTCGCGCTGGACAGCGCGAAACCCGATTTCTACACCGACCAACATGTGCGGATAGCCTCGAATGTGGCTGAACATATCGCCATGGCCATAGAGCATGCCAGGCAGCATACGATCGTCAAGGAAGAGGCCAGGACGGATAAGCTTACCGGCGTAGCCAACCGCTACGGTCTCGAAACGCTGGGGCAGGATATTTTTAGCGCCGCATCCAAGGAAGATGCTCCGCTCGGCATCCTCATGATCGACATCGATCACTTCAAGGTCGTAAACGACACCTTCGGACATGCCTATGGGGATCAGGTGCTGATACTGCTCGCAGCAAGCATCCAGCAGAGCTTGAGGATCAAGGATTATCTCGTGCGCTTTGGCGGTGAGGAATTCGTCATCCTGCTTCCGGGTACTTCCACTCGCGAAGCGCTCGTCGTCGCGGAACGCTTGAGGGAGATGGTCGCCAGGATTGAAATCAACGGGGAACGCACATGCCCGACCGTGAGCATAGGCGTTTTCTCTGGAGTGCCGGGGCCTCAGGATGTGATCCATGAATTCATCCGGCGAGCCGACCTGGCTCTTTATGAGGCAAAAGAAGCGGGCCGCAACCGATGCCGCGTCTGGAGTCCCAAGCCGGAGTATTTCGACAAGCAAACTTGAACCGAAGGCGGCTTGCTCCATCAGTGCGAGCGCTTAAGCCGCTATTCCGCCAGCAATCCAAGGTATTCTCGATAGCCTCTCGTCGCCATCTCTTCGGCGGGAATGAAGTCGAGTGAAGCGGAATTGATGCAATAGCGCAGACCGCTGGGTTTTGGGCCATCATCGAAAAGATGGCCGAGGTGCCCCCCCGATTTTTTTGCCCTCACCTCGATACGGCTCATGCCGAACGAACGATCATCGACAAGGACGAGAGAGGAAACGTCGATGGGATTCCAGAAACTCGGCCAACCAGTGCCTGATTCGAATTTGGTGGAAGAGGCGAAAAGCGGCGTTCCGTCGATCCTATCCACATAGATTCCCACTCTGTGGTTATCCCAGTGCGCGTTGGCGAATGGCGGTTCGGTGGCTGCCTGGACGAGAACGGCGTATTCCTCGGGGCTCAACTTTTTTTTGAGTTCTTCGGTGGGCTGGATGTAGCATACTGTCGCCGCTTGTTTTTTCGAGTAGATCACGGGGTTCCCTCCTGTCGAAGCTCCAGCCGATTGCCGCGGCAAAGCCCTCGCCGGGCGACCGCGCCAATACTTTACTAACATAGTAATTTTAATATACCCAAGCCGCGCCTTGCCGCAAAATCGACAGCTTCGCGACTCTATCGGCCGCCCCATTTTCCCCAGCCCCGGTTTCCATGCTATACTTTCAAGGAATGTATGTGTCGCGGAGAGGAGTCCTGCCATGGCATTGAGTCCCGGCATCAGTTCGGAAAAGACGATCGTGGTGGAGCCGAAGCATGTGGCTTCCCATCTCGGTTCGGGAGGTGTCCCCGTGTACGCGACCCCATCGATGGTCCTCCACATGGAAGAAGCGTCGCGGGAGGCTGTCGATCATCGATATGGATCGATTTGGCGAAAAAATCGAACGAAGAAAAGCGCTGATTAAGAAAAATTGAGGTATCGCAGGATTTTTGTTTCATAGGAGCGGCACATGACACTGGAAGAATTGTCCCGCCTCGATTACGACGGGGCCATGGATCTGCTTTTCGCCTACACGACCGACATAAAGCGCCAGGACAAGGAAATCGAAGCCTTGAATAAGGACATCGTCCTCTGGACATCGAGGGTCAGCCTGGCCGAAGGCAAGGGGCTGACGGAACTCGCCGCGGGCGCGCGCGCTCAGCTTACCCAGCTCGAGGCGAAAGTCGCTGAAATCCGTGCATCAAAGGCGGACATGGAGCGCGACGCCGGCAGGATCAAGGAAGCGCTTCCCGGGATCAAGGCTAAGGAGAGGAGCATCGATCCCGATCTTCTCCAGGCCGAGCTCTCCATGATGACTGGCGAAGCCATGGATCCCGAAAAGGCGAAGCTCGACCGCGAGCTGGACGCTTTGTCCAAGGCTGATTCTTCGGCCGATCCCCTCGCCGCCCTGAAACGCAGGATGGGCCTGACGCCAGACGAGAACACAGGCAAGCCCGGGCAGGGCGCGTGAGCGTCGGCTTTCGCATGCGCACGCCGCTGCTTCCCGATTTTCCGCGCCCCCTCGTCTTCGCTCACCGGGGCCTCTCCGTCATGCACCCCGAGAACACGATGGCTTCGTACAGGGCGGCGAGGGATGCCAGTATTCCTGGCATCGAACTCGATGTGCACCTCACCAAAGACGGCAGACTCGTCGTTTTCCACGACGATACGACGAAGCGCCTGACCTCCGATTCAGTTCCGGATTATCGGATCGAAGATTCCGATTATGCCCTTCTTTCTTCCCTGGATATCGGCTCTTGGAAAGGTCCTTCCTTCGCTGGCGAAAGGATGCCTCTCCTGGACGAGGTTCTGGATGAGTTCGGGAAGACGCAGTATTTCGACATCGAGATAAAGAGCAGGACGGTCGGCGATGCTGGCCTCGAAGGGAAACTCGCCGATGCGATACGGCGAGCCGGCATGGGGCGGCGCTGCATCGTTTCATCATTCAATCCCTTCGCGCTTCGGAGATTTAAGGGGCTGATGCCCGGCCTCCCAACCGCGATAATCTGGAGCAGATCTTCCGAGCTTTATTGGTTTCTGAGAAGGGGCGAGGGGCGCTGGATCGGCGCCGTCGATGTCCTTAAGCCGCAGCAGTCGCTTTTCAGGCGAAAGCGGTTGCTCGCCGCCCTTCGCCGCCCCCTGCTCCCCTGGACGGTGGATACCGAAGCCGATGCAGAGCGCGTTCTTTCATTCGGCGCCGCGGGCATCATCTCGAATTGTCCGGAACAGCTTTCCGCCTGGCGCTAAGGCCGGCGCCATGGCTGGCCGTAAGCCGGGCCTCAGTGGCGTCTGGGGCGGGGGCATAATCCGGGTATCGGCGCGACTCTTCAGCCCTCGATCTCGTGGATATGACGGGCGAGAGGCAGTCGTCTGCCTATCCCAAACGCCCGCTTTGACACTTTGATAACGGGCGCCGCCTGCCGCCTTTTGTATTCCGCCCTTGCCGTCAGCCCCAGCACTTTGTGGACGATCGCTGAGTCGAAGCCTTTCTCGATTATCTCTTCGAGCGAAGCGTTATCCTCTATATAGAGCCTCAGGATGGCGTCCAGGAGTTCGTATTCCGGCAGGCTGTCCTGATCCTTCTGGTTAAGCCTGAGTTCGGCGCTCGGGGCTTTTTCGATGATGGGAAGAGGGATGGGTTCAGGCTTGCCCGCGGCGGCCGCCAGCTGGTTGAGATGCCGAGCGAGCGCATAGACTTCCGTTTTATAGAGATCGCCGATGGGAGCGAGGGCGCCGCACATGTCGCCGTACAGCGTGCAGTAACCCGCCGCTATTTCGCTCTTGTTGCCCGTCGTGAGGAGGAGGGCGTTGAACTTGTTCGACCATGCCATGAGAAGGGCTCCCCTGATTCTCGCCTGGAGGTTCTCTTCGGCGAGATCGAAAGGACGGCCCGCGAAAGGGACGGAGAGAAGGTCAAGGTAGGCTTTGAAGGGCGCCTCGATCGAGAGCCTCTCAAGGCGGATCTCTGCGCGTCGGCATAGTTCGATCGAATCGTTGACGGAGCCTTCGCTGGAAAACCTGCTCGGCATCGCGATGCAGGTGATATTGTCCGCGCCGAGGGCTTCGGCGCCGAGAATGGCGACCATCGCCGAATCGATGCCTCCCGATAGGCCAAGGCAGGCCTTGGAAAATCCGGATTTTTTCATGTAATCGCGGATTCCGACGACGAGAGCCTGATGGATTTCCTCGATTGCTTCATTGGGCGGCAGCGTGGCTGGCTCTTCTGGGGAACCTGCTTCAACTGTCCTGGTCTCGGCCGCCATCGTCGCCGTATCGACTGTCAGTATCGCTTCGCGCCAGCCACACATGGCGATGGTCTCGCCATTGGGGGCCACCATGAACGAACGGCCATCGAATACCAGGGAATCATTGGCGCCAACCGCGTTGCAGTAGAGTACGGGGATATGGCCCTCTCTCGCCGTCCCCCTCGCCAAAGAGAGCCTGGTTGTGAGTTTTCCCGCCACGAAGGGTGAAGCCGAGGGCACGATCAGAATATCGAGACTTGCGTCGAGCAGATCCTTGACCGGATCGACGGCATATTTGAAGGCAGGGGATGGCGGGGCTTCCCACCAAAAATCCTCACAGATCGCGAAGCCAATCCGCCCTTGGGGTGGAGTGAATACTTTGCGTGTTTTCGCCGGCTCGAAATAGCGGGCTTCATCGAAGACATCGTAGGTGGGCAGAAGCGTTTTTGCCTGCGTGAAGACGACTTTGCCGTCGGCGATGACGGAGATCGCGTTCACCAGGGCTCGCCCCGACCCCGTCCTGTTCCTGTCGACATAGCCGACGGCGACGGCGACAGATGCCGGCAAGGTCTTTTGGAGTTCGCGCAGGGCTGATAGGTTGCCTTCGACAAAAGCCTCCTGGTCAAGTAGATCCATGGGCGGGTAGCCGCAGAGCGCGAGTTCCGGAAAAACGATAAGGTCAGGAGATCCAAAGGAAGAGTGGCCGGAAAGAGCGTTATTGGCCAGTTCGGCGATTTTTCGGGCATTGCCGCCAAAGTCGCCGATGATCGAGTTCATCTGCACCAGGCTTATGATCATAGGCTCCCCTTTTTCGTCATTTGATTCGTTTTCTCAGTTTCCTGGCCGAGGGCTTGGCCATGGATTGTCGCGTCTCCCGTATGAGATCCCGCTCGCCGCGGCGCCTTTGCGTCAAAAGGAAAATCAGCCCTCCCGCAACCATCAGGAAGCAGAGAATCTGCCCCATCGAGAAGTTGAGGAGGGTGGTGAAGCTATAGGTCGGGGCGTCCGGATTGCCGAGCTTGATGATGTAGCCGAGGCCGGCATCCGGTTCGCGGAAATATTCGATGACGAATCGTATGAGGCCGTAGCCGATCACGTAGAGACCTGAGGCGAAGCCCACGAAGGGCCTCCTCTTGCGGACGATGAGCCACATCACGAGCCACAGGAAAAGACCTTCGAAGATCGCTTCGTAAAGCTGGGAGGGATGCCGGGGCAGATTCACCGTGTCGTTCATGGAATTGATCGCGATGCCCACTTTGGCCGCGAATTCCTGGACCCAGGTTTCCCGCGCCGGGAATTTTTCAGCATAGGGAAACACCATGCCCCAAGGCGCCGTCGTGATCTTGCCCCAGAGTTCGCCGTTGATAAAGTTGCCCAGCCGCCCAAAGGTGTAGCCAAGCGGTACCGAAACCGCGAGGATGTCGCTCCATGCGAGCCATTTTTCCTTGTGGGCCTTGCACCAGATGAGCGTCGCCCCGATCACTCCCACAAGCCCTCCGTGGAAGGACATCCCTTGATATCCGACAAAACGTCCCGTCTCGTCGAAAGGCCAGAGGATGAACCAGGGATGGATCCAGTAGTAATCGGTGGGTTCATAGATGAGAGTGCCTGCGAGCCTTCCGCCGATGAGAACGCCAACGATGGCCCAGAGGAAAAAATTAGCTGTCAGTTCTTCCGTCCAGGGTGCCTTGGTCCTCTTGGCCTCAAAGCGGAAAAGGTACCAAGCGGTGCCGAAAGCGAGGACATACATCAGTCCGTACCATCGGAAGGGAAGGCCAGGGATTATTTCGGGTTTGATCCAGGCCGGAAATTCGAGCATAGCCGCCATCATTGCTCCTTGCTCGGGAATGCCGCGCCGTCTTTTGGGACGGCCGTCGAATCCCGGTCATCCCGAGCGCGGGAGCCGGGAATGAGTACGATCCCACAGAAGAGATCGATGAGAAAGGCAGTCGCGAAGTCCACCACGTTTCTGGAAAAGATGTGAGCATTCTTAGACATGAGGATGAGTTTCTGCAGGTTGCCTGTCGCCGGCAGCAGCATCGCCGCGAGAAAAAGCATGGACCCGATGGAGAGCAGCGCAACCAGCGGCTTGTACGTAGTGTATCTTTCTTCATCGAAATAGAGAAAGAACAAACAGATGGCCGGGATCAGTTGGGGGTAAATAAGGTAGCGAAGATAAAACGAGGCGACACCACCCGAATCGGCAAGCCCTATCCCAACGGCGAGCGATCCGAGGAAAAATGGTTTCGCGAGCGATGCGACGCCGGCGACCAGATACCGTGCCTTTTTCATACGGCCTCAGTCTAGTGAGCAGTGCGCCGTCGGGTCAATAGACGCGGGATGTTCACTTAATGGGCCGAACGTACTATAATCGGAAATCGGCGAAGCGTCTCGGCGCCATGATTGACGAGAACCCCGTCGAACAAGGATAGTTGCATCATGAGAATTTTCACAGATAAGTTGCGGCGTTTTCCCATCGCATGGGGACTCGCCGGCATAATCGCCCTTTCTGTCGGCTTTTTCGCCGTCTCGGTTCCCGAAGCCGCCGCCCAGTCCGTGAACCAGGCCAGCGATGATTCGAAGCGCTATTCCCAACTTTTACAAAGCATTTACCAGTTCGTCCTTCAGAACTATGTCGATGAAATCGATCCATCCAAGTTGTACGAAGGCGCGATGAAAGGCATGTTTGATGCCATTGGCGACCCTCATTCGACCTTCCTGGACGAGACCATGCTTTCCGATCTCGAGCGCGATACCGATGGCAAATACGCCGGCGTGGGCCTCTACATTTCGAAAGTCCCCGGAACGGCCCCGGGAGGCGCTCCGAATTTCGTGGAAATCGTTTCGCCCATCGAAGATACCCCTGCCTGGAAGGAAGGTATCCTTCCGGGAGATCTCATCATCAAGATCGATGGAGAGAGTACCGCTGACATGACCGTGGATCAGGCTTCCGCCAAGATACGTGGTCCCGAAGGCACAAAAGTGGTGCTCAGCCTCAGGCGGGGAACAGCCTATGATTTCGATGTCGAGTTCACGCGCGCCACGATTGAGATTCCCGCCATCAAGACGGGGCTAATCAAGAAAGGGGAAGCGGTGATCGGGTATCTCAGGATCATCGAATGGATTCCCCAGACCGCCGAACGCATGAAAGACGCTCTTGCCCAGATGACGAAGGAAGGAATGACCCACCTCATCATCGATGTCCGCTCAAATCCCGGTGGCTTGCTCAGCTCGGTAGTGGACGTGAGCGACCTTTTCCTCGATTCGGGCATGATCGTCTCGACGAGGGGCAGGAACAGTCAGGAAAATTTCGAGTACAAGGCGAATTCTTCACTCTCGATACCGAATACCGTCAAGATGATCGTCCTCGTCAACAAAGGCTCGGCATCCGCCTCGGAAATATTCTCGGGGGCGATGAAGGATAGAAAGCGAGCTCTTCTTGTCGGGGAGAAGACCTATGGCAAGGGCTCGGTTCAGCAGATTTTCCCCCTCGACAAGACGGGATTCAAGCTTACGATGGCTCGCTACTATACTCCCTCCGACGTCAATATCGATAAAGCGGGCATAGAGCCCGATATCGTCGTTTCCGATATGGAATTCTCCGATGCTCAGTTGAAAGACTTGGAGAAACTCTACGATTCGGGTGCCATCCAGGCTTTCGCCAAGGCGAATCCCGACGCGTCCGCAGAAGCGCGGAAGAAGAAAGCCCATGAAATCGTTGGCTCGGGATATGCCCTCCCGGAGATCTATATCGACCACCTGCTCCGCGACGAAATCGATCGGACCAAGCCCGCGCGGGTGTATGACCTGGAATTCGATACCCAGCTGAACAAAGCCATCGATACGCTTCTGGGCCCTGATTTTGAAACACTGCTGCAGAACAGCAAGACCATCAGCCAGACGCTTTCGGCCAAGTGAAGCTCCCATGCGACAATTGGTGCTGCCAGGAGAAAGAACCGGGGATCGGCGTTTCGTCCTTGATGGGAAGACATCCAGATATTTGCTGCGGGTCCTTCGCATGGGACGTGGGGATGTGGTTTCAGCCCTGGATGAGGCGGGGAACCGCTTTCTCTGCACGATAGAGGATGCTTCACCCGTAGCGGCTGTTCTCACCCTGATTCCTGAAGCCGAAGACGCTGTGCGGATGTCAAATCTGCCTCGTTTAGCCTTGGTCCAAGGGCTCCCCAAGGGGCCAAAAATGGATCTCATCATCAGGCAGGCCGTCGAGGCGGGCGCGTCGGCGGTCTTCCCGATTCAGACAAGCAATTGCGTGATTCGGGAGAAGGCCCAGGGGGACCGCGAGGACAAGCTGGAGCGCAGGCGAAAGATCGTCAGGGAAGCTCTCCAGCAATCGGGCTCGGCGATCCAGACCAAAATCCTTCCAACCGCGACGATCGATACCTTGGAAAAGGCGCTGGAAGCCGAAGGCTTTCCCAGGACTGCCTCGCTCAGGCTCATGTTCCATGAGCTCCCCCTTGCGGAGAAGAGCCTCCACGAGTATTGTGCCGGAGAGCTTTTGCCGACCCTCATCCTCATAGGACCTGAAGGTGGCTTCACGTCCGGCGAGACTGATGTTTTCAAGGCTATGGGATTCAAGTTCGTGCATTTCGAAGGCACGATCCTAAGGACAGAAACGGCGGCCCTCTTCGCGATGGCGGCGGTAAAGACCATACTGATGGAACGGGCTGCATGGACACTATCGAAATAACGAGCGTCGCCCTCGACGGCGTACGCCTGGATTTTCCCTCCGAAAAGCAGATGGCCGCGCTGGCATCCGCCTGGGATGATGACACCAACCACCAGATTTCCTTCTTGAGTTCCCTGGATTTTCGCGCCGCGCAGCAGACGAGCGAATACGCGTCGATGATTGCGAGCGCCGATCTTGCCTTGGGCACTTCGGCTGCCTTATCGAGACGGGCCGCCGAAATAGCCGAAGCAAAAGGGGCAATGCCTGGCGGCGCAATAATGCGATCGATTCCCATAGGGCCGCGCCGAATCGAATACCTTAGCTATTTTGGCTCCCCCGAAGGCGACGATGTGCTCTTCCATCCCTATATTCCGCTCAAAACCCTATCGCTTTTCCTATCGGCCCTGGAACAGCGCCGAGGCTCCGCCTTCCTCATAGGCGGAAATTTCTCCGTGCTTCAGAAAGCCGAGATGAATGTACGGTCGACATTCCCCGAAATTCGAGTTGTCGGCCGGGCGACGGGCGATTATGGCGGCGAAGACGAAATGGTGATCATGCGCGCTTTGCAGAAGGCGGTGCCTGACATGATCATCGTAGGCTCGATGGTGAAAGACGCGGAATTATGGGTTGCGCGACATATGCGCTATACTCGGTCGGGCATCTTCTTTTACGAACGTTCGATCATTGAAATCCTTGCCGGAAGGCCCTGAACAGCCTCTTTCGCCCTATTTTCTGGAAAGTATCTTCTTTTATGACCATCGCATGTTTAGGTGCTGCCAGCAAGAAGTAGATGATTGTCTACAAGCATGAACCTATTTTAGGCTATCGTTGCGTTTAATTTTTTTTAATAATGTCCTCATGAAAGCGATCGTCTACTGGGATATAGACAGTCTTAGGATCAGGAGAGTGCTTGATGACTTGGATTCCGAATTCGAAGTTAAGCTGGCGACGACGCTGAGCGAGCTTCAATTATGCGCCGCCAATCGAGAGTATAGCGCCATGATTGTTGGAATACCTTTAGTCGATCCTGACAGCATAGCGGCATTCTTGGAGTCTCTCTTCAGAGGAGCCGCTTGTCCTGTATTCGTCTTGGCGGGCCAGCGAATTCCAGCGGGACTGAAGGCCTTCAAGGCAAGCTGCTTCATATGTCCCGACGAGCTGCCCACCTTGAAGCTTAAAATCGTGGCGGCAATCCTGACGAAGTCCATAGGAGAAAAGGGAACGTCAAACAGGTTGTTCATAGGGAAGAGCAAGGCGATGCAGAAAGTTTCCTGCCTCGTGAGAAAATATGCGGATTCCCGGCATCCTGTCCTTATTCTCGGTGAAACCGGTACCGGCAAGGAACTTGTCGCGAACGCCCTCCATTCATGTTCCTCGCGCAAGAGCAAACCTTTCATAGCCCTCAACTGTTCGGCGCTCCCGGAAAATCTCGTGGAAAGCGAGTTGTTCGGCACGGAGAAAGGGGCGTTTACCGATGCGATCAAGCACAATGGAGCTTTGGCAAAGGCGGCGAATGGCACTTTGTTCCTCGATGAAATCGGCAATATGTCGCTTTCGGTGCAGCCGAAATTATTGCGGGCGCTCGAGACGGGGGAATATTGGAGGTTGGGCGCGGATAAACCCGAACGATCGGAATTCAGGCTCATCTGCGCGACCTGCGAGGATTTGGAATCTCAGATGAATCGCGGTTTGTTCAGGGCCGATTTGTTCTATCGGATATCGGATCTGCCCATCCATGTTCCTCCTCTCCGCGAGCGCATCGAGGACATCGCGGAGCTGGCCGATTATTTCTGCCTTCAATCCAGCAAGGGCTATTGTTCCGTGTCGGGCGACGCCCTCTCCAAACTCTTGGATTATGGATGGCCCGGAAATGTACGGGAGCTGAAATCGGTGATGAACAGGGCTTGCGCGAATGTCCAGAAAGGCAGTATCCGGGAAGAAGATATCATGTTCATGTGCGGTCACGTCGGCGTGGCGAAGGTCCGGAAGAAAGGGCGACTGACTTGAGGAAGAGCTTGCGGAGGTATTGGATTTCATCCGAACTCGCGCCGGCCCGCTCGCAGAGGTCCCGCAGAAAGCGCTTCATATGGGAGTCATCGCTTTTTTTGAAGAACCCCGCTTTCGCGAGAATCTCCGCGATCGTCGAGATTTCCCGCTCGATGGTGGCGCGGGGCGCTGGAGCCGCTGAGGCTAGGCGGGTCGATGCCGCGGCCCCTGTTCTGGCCAACAAACTTCGTTCTTTTTCCGCCTCGAAAAATTCGTAGCATGCCACTTGCACCGCCTGGGCCACATTGAGGGAAGGGCATGATTCCGATGTGGGGATATGGACAGCGACACTGCAAAGATTCAGCTCTTCGTCCGAAAGGCCGTCTTTTTCATTGCCGAACACGATCGCGAAGGGCGAGGGGCTTCGGAGCGCCATGCGGTTGGCGAATTCCCTCAGACTTTCGGAAGAATTCTTTCTCTTTTCTCCCTGTCGACGCGTGAATCCCGCCGTAAACGGGAATCCATCGAGGGCGGCTGCTAAAGTGTCGCAGCGCTCGGCTTTTTCGAATACGTCGAAAGCATGCACGGCCATCATACGCACTTTTTCTTCGCTGTATTCAGGGCAATCGGCGAGCAGGAGCTGCGCGAGGCCCATGGTTTTCATAGCCCTGCAGATCGAGCCAACATTGCCCGATTCCCGCACTCTGCACAGCACAACGGAAATATCCCGCATTTGTTCCATATAAAGCCTCGCTATCCCGCCGCCGCGCTCCGCCCTTTGGCTTGCGGCCATGTCCGCAAGCGTCATATAGTATCGCCATGGAACAAGCGGAACAAGCCAGAGCTGGATTCGAAAAAATGGCGGAAGACAAGAAACGCTCCGTTTTCGCGGGGCGGCGCGCTCTCGTCATCGGTGGAAGCGGTGGCATCGGCGCTTCCATCTCGATGGGGCTTGCCTCGCGCGGGGCTTCCCTTCTCGTCCATGGGCTGACGTCAAGCAAAGTGGATAAGATGGTTCGCTCGATCGAGAAGACAGGGGGAAAAGCCCAAGGCTTTGCGCGTGACATCGATGGACTGAGTTCGATACTCTCCGCGCTCGAGCCCTTCGGCGATTTTGACATTCTCGTCGTTGCGTTCGGCCCTTTTGTGAGAAAACCCTTCGCGACCCATACGCCTGCCGATTGGGAAAAAGTGGCAATGCTCGATCTGGCTCTCCCTGGCGCCCTCGCGAGCCGCTATTTTCCCGCGATGTGCGACAATGCTTTCGGGCGGATCCTTTTTTTGGGTGGCACCCGCACCGATATCATCCGTGGATTCACTTCGAACGCTGCGTACGCGGCGGCCAAGACTGGGCTCGGAGTCCTCGCGAAATCCATCGCGATCGAAGGAGCGCCGCACAACGTCGCCGCGGTGACGATTTGTCCCGGCTTGGTGCGCACCGAATATATCGGTCCGGAAGAAGCTCTCGTCCTTTCCCGAATGGCTCCTGGAAGGGTGCTTTCCGATCCGGCCGATATAGCCGCTATAGCCCTTGGCTTGCTGGATGGCGACCCGTGCGTCGCTTCCGGTGCTATCGTTTCCCTGGACGCCGGCTTCTCCCCTTGATGCCAAATCCACCCACAAGTCGATTGAATCCATCATGCGCGCAGGTTTGACAAGAAAAGATTAGGACAGTACCATGACGCCATGTCCTCACGATTGCTCGCCCGCGCCCAACGCTCCGCCTCCGCCGACGATTCGCGATCGAACGGTGATTCCCTCTTTGAACTTCTTCCAGGAGTTCCCGATGGCATATGCTGCCATTTCGAGGGTATCCTCGACGCGGGGCAAATTGAATCGCTCAATGAAAAAATCGCGTCGGCGCTGGGAGAGGGAGCAAAAATTCTTTTTTTCGATTTCGCGCACATTGATGACCTTGCCGCGGCTGGAGTTGGCTTCCTCGTGGCGCTCAAGAAGCGCATGAGGGGGAGGGGCGGCGACCTGGTCCTCTATGGGATGCGTCCGAAACAGCAGCGCTTCCTGGAAACGCTCGGTTTTCGAGGTTTTTTTTCCTTGGCCTTGGACCTGCGATATGCGATGGAGTATATTCTTGAGATGAAGCGCGACATCTTCCCAATAGCGGCAGTCTGTCCCGCCTGTTCCTCGCCTCTCGGAATCGATGGGCCGGGCAGGAGCCGTTGCCGTGTCTGCAAGGCCGTACTGACGGTGCTCGCCGACGGATCGGTGGAATTGGGTTGAATGTCGGCATCCTGAAGCCGCGCGTCACCAATCGACGGGCTTTGGGATCTTGAAGGAGGGAAACTATGCAAGGAATCAGCAAAGTCGAGGAATACCTCATTGATCTCGGCATTTCCTACCAGGAGTTGTCGAAGGGTGCCTGGCTCATCGAGGATGAGGCCAAGGGACTGCCCAAAATGGTCGTCAGCCACAGCGACCCGATCGTCATTGTCCGGGCTGACGTCATGCCCGTTCCGGAAAAGAATCGCGAGAAGCTGTACTCAACCTTGCTGCACCTCAACGGAAGCGATTTCCTCCACGGAGCCTACGCCCTCGATGGCGATGAAATCGTCGCACTCGACACCATCGAATACGAAACCATGGACAAGAACGAGTTCAGAGCTTCCATCGAAGCGATGGCCTTCGCCTTGAGTCAACACTACACCCTGCTTTCGCAGTTCGCCGCCAAGAAGGAGGAATAACATATGGGTATCTTCGACAGGTTGAAGACCGTCATCTCTTCGAATATGAACGATCTCATCGCCAAGGCTGAAAACCCCGAAAAAATGCTCAATCAGATGATCATCGATATGAATGAGCAGCTCATCGATTCGAAGAAGGCCGTGGCCATGGCCATAGCCGACGAAAAGCGCCTGGAGCGCGAGGTGATCGAGAACAAAGGACAAGCCGAGGAGTGGGAAAAGAAAGCCATGCTCGCGGTTCGGGCTGGCAGGGATGATCTCGCCAAGGAAGCTTTGCTCCGGAAGCAGGAGCATGAAACCTATGTCGGCCAGCTGGGCACCCAGTGGCAGGCACAGAAGGAATCCGTGGAAAAACTGAAGGTATCCCTGCGCGACGTGCAGACGAAAATCGAGGAAGCTTCGCGCAAGAAGAACATACTTATAGCCAGGGCCAAGCGCGCCGAGGCCCAGGACAAAATCAACAAGACGATGTCGTCGCTTTCGGGCAACAAGAGCGCCTTCGACACCTTCGATCGCATGGCCAAGAAGATCGACGAACTCGAGGCAAGAACCGAAGCGCAGAAAGAAATCGAAGACGCCTCGAGCGGCGCAACCTTGGAAAAACAGTTCGCGGCCCTCGAATCTTCGCCCATGGCGGCGGATACTCTTCTCGAAGATCTGAAGAGGAAAATGCTGACGTCCGATGCCGGCTCCGCCGATGGCTCGCAGAATGCCGCCCCCTGAGTCTATCAGACAATCGGATCCGCGGTAGTGAGACTGCTGCCTATGAAGGTCTTCCTCGTCGAACGGGGAGGACCTTTTTCATCTCTTCGCGCCGATGCGGGAAACCATATCCCTGAAATTGTGATGTCACCCCTGCTGATTCTGAATAAGGCGACGTCCCTGCCTTTGTCATCCTCGGGATGGCATCGTCATTACGATGCCTGCGTGCTTCCCGGCGAACTCTATCTCGAAACGCCTGAATTGTCGCGGCACATTCCGGTTATAGCCTATGGAGGAGCGGAAACAGCTTTTTCCTGCTTTGAGGCCGGGGCTACCGATTTCATGTGCGAAGGCTGGACGAGGCTGGAGCTCGAGGCGCGGCTTTACCGCTTCTGGCAGCCTTCACTTGCCTGTGAAGAAGGTTTTCTGTCATTGAGGGGAAATAGGCTGGAATGGGAGGGATCGGTGGCCGGCTCCGCCGCCTTCGTCGAATTGTCGCCAGGGGAGGCAATGATCCTTCGGCGCCTTTTCGCGATTCCTGGCCGAGTCGCCACAGCGGGACTCCTGCGCGGAACCTCGACGTCCGGCGATGAAAGTTCCAGGGCGCTCAGCATGCGCGTATCGAGGCTGAAATCCAGGCTGTCGGGGTTTCGCCCCGGTCTCGGCGATTGCATACGGTCGAAACGAGGCGAGGGCTATCTGTGGATAAGCCGCTGAGAAGCTGTGGAAAACCAAGGCGGAATTGGAAGGGATTTGCAAGATGATTGTGGATAACCTGTGGATAAAGTAAAGGGGCTGGATCGGCATGCCGGTCCAGCCCCTTATGGTTTCGCCATTCTTTCAGCGATCTTCGCTTCGTTCGATATGGGCTCCAAGCATTCTCAGCCTCTCGGTGAGCCTTTCGTAGCCCCGCTCAATCTGGTAGACATTCTGTATCGTGCTTTTCCCATCGGCGCAGAGGGCGGCTATGACCATCGCCATGCCCGCGCGCACGTCGGGCGAAACCAGGAGCGCCCCGGAAAGGCGCGCGGGCCCGGATACGACAGCCCTGTGCGGGTCGCAGAGCACGATCCGCGCCCCCATGCCGATGAGCTTGTCCACGAAGAACATGCGGGATTCGAACATTTTCTCATGGATGAGAGCCGTGCCTTCGGTCTGGGTAGCCACGACGGTCATGATCGAGGTGAGATCCGGAGGGAAGCCGGGCCAGGGCGCGTCGTCGATTTTGGGGATCTGGCCGCCCATATCCGGCGCAACGCGCATCGTCTGGTTGCTCGGAACAAAGAGGCTGTCGCCTTTCACTTCCCAGGAAATGCCAAGTCTCGCGAACCCTACTTTGAGGGGTGGAAGGTCGTCCTGGTCGATCCCCTCTATAGTGATCTCGCCATGGGTGACGGCGGCGAGGCCGATGAATGAGCCTATTTCCATATAGTCGGGGCCGATCTTGTAATCGGCGCCCTTCAATGCGGTAACCCCAACGATCGTCAGCATGTTCGAGCCGATGCCTTGGATCTGGGCGCCCATCGCGCTCAGCATGAGGCAGAGATCCTGCACGTGGGGCTCGGACGCCGCATTGCGCAGCACCGTCGTACCCTCGGCCAGCACCGCCGCCATGATGGCGTTCTCGGTGCCCGTGACCGATGCCTCGTCCAGGAAAATCCTCGCGCCCGTCAATTTTGCCGCGGAAAAGCGCAATACCCCATCCATCGTGATTCGCGCGCCAAGTTCCTGGAAAGCGAGAAGGTGAGTATCGATCCTTCGTCTGCCTATCGTGTCCCCGCCGGGAGGAGGAAGGATAGCCTGCCCAAAGCGGGCGAGGAGGGGGCCCGCGAAGAGTATGGAAGCCCTGACTTTCCTCGATTGTTCGGCGGGAACATCCTGCCGGGAAATCGTGCTCGGATCGATCCGCCAGTCGTGGACATCCAAACGCTCGACTTTTGCCCCAAGGTGCTTGAGAACTTCGATCATCACTGCCACATCCTCGATCTCCGGGATGTTCCTGAGAATTACAGGTTCACCCGCGAGAACGGTCGCGGCGAGGCAGGGCAGGGCGGCATTTTTATTGCCGGACGCGGCGATCTTTCCCTTCACGGGATGGCCGCCCTCGACGATGTATTTGTACATAAAGCTACTTTAGGGTTTGTTTTTCGTTTGGTCAATCGATATCGCCGGGACTTACAAGCCGCAACGATAATTGGTATATTGAACAGTAATGATTGCCACGGAAGGACAATCGCCGCCGGGCTCCGAAGAGAGAGCCCTGCTGCGCGAAGTCTCAGCCCATCTCGCATCCTTGCTGAACCTGTTTAGCGCCAATTCCCCGGCATCTTCCTTCGAGAAAATCGAAAAAGCCAAACTTCTCGCCTTCGGTCTCGCCGACGCGGCGGAGAATGGGCAGAGCCCGCCGCTTTTTCCCATTCTCAGGATGCTTTCCTTGCTGAATCGCGCCTTTAAGTCGCTCGATGAGGAAGCCGGCGCAGGAGCCGGACCAATCGCGGCGGCGGCGGCGGACACAACCAGGGCCCTTGTGTCCAGGATGGGCAGGAATCGCGCCCGATTCAGCCCTGTGACGAATATGGGCGCCGGAGAAATTCTGCCTCCTGAAAGGCTCGCACAGACAAAGCCCGGCAAAATACTCCTCGCGCTGGAACCAGCGCTTGCCGAAAATATCGCGACTATTCTGCGGCGCTTCGGCCATACCGTTCTCATCGCGCACGCCGCGAAGGACGTTTTCGCCGAGCTTGGATTTTTCGTCGGACAGCCGGAGAAAACCTCGGCGCTCACTCTCTTCCATGCTTCGGGGGATGGCCTTGCCTCCTATTCCCTTCCACGAGCCGCAGCCGTTTTAGCATCGAGACGGGACTCGCTGCCCGACATAGTGCTAGGCGACATGTTCTCCGCCGGTTTCGCGGGTTTTGAACTTCAGGAAATGCTGAAATCTTGCGGCGAATTCGTCGACACCAGGATAATCATCGTATCGCCCTTCGATGAATCCAAATGCGTCGCGCGCGCCATCCAGCTCGGCGCCGACGATTACCTCGGCTGGGATGTTGAACCCTCGGTGCTGCTGGCGCGGATCGAATCAAGCATAGAGCGCAAAAGACTGAGGGCGAGAAGGCAACTGTATGCCGCCGCCCTGGCGCGCGCGCGCGAATCGCTGGAGGAAGAGCTAAAGCGCGGGGCGGAATATGTGCGCTGCCTCCTTCCCGGCAAAATTTCCGGCGCGGCAATGTCGACCGATTGGGCTTTCATTCCTTCGGCAAATCTCGGTGGCGACTTATTCGGCTATCATCGGCTCGACGATGGACGCATGGTTTTCTTCATGATCGATGTGAGCGGTCACGGCGTCCAGTCGGCCCTCTACTCGGTTACCATCTTCGATGTTCTTCGCACCGAAGGCCTCAAGGATGTCGATTTTGGCGATCCGGTGTCGGTGATGAGAGGGCTGAACCACGCGTTCCGCATGGAAGAGCGCAACAACATGCTTTTCACGCTGTGGTATGGCGTCTGGGACGAGAAAACGAGAATGCTGAGCCATGCCTCGGCGGGAAGCCCTCCCGCGGTGCTGATCGTCCAGGGTGGTGGTGCCATTGAGCTGAAAGCCGAGGGTATGGTGGCCGGGGCGGATTCCGACGCCGTCTACAGGAAGCTTGACATCCAAGTGCCCCGGGAATCCCGGCTATTCCTCTTTTCCGACGGCATCTACGAATTCATCACAAGGGAAGGGATGATTCTGGGCGTCGAAGCATTCATTCAGCTGCTGGAGCGAACCGCGGCCGATACTCCGCACGGCACTACGAGCATCAAGAATATACTTGGAAGACTAGCTTCCCTTTCGGACGTGGATCATTTCCAGGATGACGTTTCGCTCTTGGAGGTGCGCTTTGACTGATTTGCCGAATCAGAGACAAGAACAGGCTCGGAATGCCCAGCACCCTGGCGATGAATTGGTCCTTGCCCGACCGGACGATTTCCATGTCCATCTAAGGCAAGGTCCCGCCATGGCCCTTTATGCCAGGCGGCAGGCGGTCTGTTTCGGCAGGGCCATCGTGATGCCTAATACGCTTCCCCCCGTGGCTGATGCCGGCGCCATGGCCGCATACCGGAACGAAATAGTCGGCTGTCTGCCCGCGAATTCCGATTTCACTCCCCTCATGACCTTCAAATTGCTGCCGGGAATGAGCGCAAGAGTCATCAATGCGTGCGCGGCCGGCGGCGCGATCGCGGGCAAGTATTACCCTTCGGGATCGACGACCAACGCGGCGGACGGACCCTCCAATCCAGAGAGCGTGGCCGAAGCCTTGGATGCGATGGAGGAGAAGGGTATCGTGCTTTCTATCCATGGAGAGTCGACGGAAGCTCCTTCGCTGGAGCGCGAAAGCGCCTTTCTCTCCACTCTGGAAACGATCCTCGCCCGATGGCCGAGGCTTCGGGTCGTGCTTGAGCACCTCTCGACGAGGGAAGCGGTGGATTTCGTCAGCTCGGGACCTGAGCGCCTGGGCGCGACGATAACCGCGCATCATCTTCTTTTTACGATCGACGACATGCTCGGCGCCGGGCTTAATCCCCATCTTTTCTGCAAACCGATCCTCAAGTCGGCGGGCGATCGCGCGGCGCTAAGGAAGGCGGTATTTTCAGCCTCGCCCAAGTTCTTTTTCGGCAGTGACTCAGCCCCCCATCCCCGCGCGGCCAAGGAAGGCTCCTCGGCGCCGGGAGGGGTGTATTCAGCGCCCACCGCCATTCCCGCCCTCGCCGGCCTTTTCGAATCGGCGGGTTCGCTTGGCGCTTTCGAACCCTTCGTAGCCGGCAACGGCGCCCGCTTTTACCGCCTGCCGCCACCATCAGGCAGCCTTAGGCTCATGCGTGAAACCTGGAAAGTGCCCGGCGAGATCGACGGAGTCGTCCCGATGTGCGCGGGCGCCGTACTGGCCTGGCGCATCGCCTAAGGGCGCGCCCTTAGGCGATGCGCCAAGCCCTCGCGTCTGGAAGGTTCAGGCTAATGCCGCATACCCTTCGAGCGAGGATTCGATGAGTCGGTGACCTTCCCTGTTGGGATGGATCCCATCCTCGCACATATAGTCCCTGTAATTGTTCTTCGCCAGGAAGGCCTTCCTGATATCGAGCAAAGGGCAAGCCTTGACTGCCGCGATTTTCCTCACCGCCATGTCGTATCCTTCGTGCCAGCGGAAAATCTGCTGTACATCTCCCAGCCACCTCAATATCGCGCCGCGATCCAATCCTTTGCGGGTTATCCAATCGAGGTAGCGATCGGCGACGAGAGGCGGGAGCGTCATGATTGCTGGCCTCAATCCGGTCGATCGAAGCGAATCGATCATCTCGCAATACTTGCGGGAGAAGGACTCGAGGGGTGTTGCCGGCTGATGCTCGGCATCCGGCTTTTCGGCCACCTCGTTCCAAAGGAAATCGCAGTCGTTGCCTCCGAATTCAAGCAGGGCAATTCCGGATGCGGGGCCGCTCGCGGTTGAGTTCCTGGCGCCAGCGGCGAATCGCCGCAATATTTCAAGGCCTTTTGTGATGGTGCAGCCGAACATGGCCTTATTCACGAGGCTTATGCCAAGTTTTTCGGCCGCCAAAGCGCCGAAATAATCCTTGATAGGGGTATAGTGCCCTTCTTCGTTGAGAATTATGCCGCGTGCGACCGAATCTCCGAACAAGTATACGTTTCCATTGATCATGAAATTTCCTTTATTAATCACATAACATGATAATAAATATCATATAGTAAGGTTATTGATATAATATAACGACCTCTTGAATCGGTCAATATCAATATAACCACATCTTGTGGTTTTAATTACCACATGCTACTCTTTTCGCATGGAAGACCTTAACCAAAAGACGATAGGCCAGTATTTCAGCGCGCTTTCACAGAAAACTCCTGTTGAATGGGAGCGCTTGCCGGACATCGGGCTGTACATGGACCAAGTGGTCACCTATCTGGAGCGCCAGCTCGAAATTTTCAGAAAACCGGGCGATGATAGCCTCATCACCCCATCCATGATAAACAATTACGCCAAGGCAAAAATCGTTCCCCGAACCGAAGGGAAGAAGTACGGTCAAGAACATATAGCGCTTCTCATGGCCGTATTCACGTTGAAGCGGGTTTTGTCGGTCCAGGATATGGTTTCGCTGTTTGGCGGCAGTAGCGACTTGGGCAAGGCGAAGGAATTCTACGGGCAGTTCAGACAGAGCCTGGAGCGAGCAATAGGCGATACCGCGGAGGCGGTGCGTTCGGGCCTCCTCGGGCCTATCGATGGGACGAATGCCGGCGGGATGCATTCAAGCGCCCAAATGCCTCCGGATGGCGGACAAGGAGTGGATAAGAGGGCGTTGCGCGGTCTGGCCCTTGAGCTTGCCGTGGAAGCCAGCATGAGGAGCTTTGCCGCCGAATTGCTGCTCTCGGTCGCGAATCCCGAAAACCCGGAGATGGAGAAAGAAAGCATCGCGCCAAACCCGAAAGAGCGTAAAGCGCGAAAGAAAGACAATAAAAAAGCCTCCAATTAGGCGCTATGAAAGCACCATGGAGGCTTCATATCGGGGCTGCTTGATTGATCGCTACAGCTCCACAATCCTTGATGAAGTGAGCACCTTTCGGCCAGTTTCCGTGATGAGGACGTCATTCTCGAGTCTCACGCCGCCAAAGTCAGGGTGGTAGAGCCCTGGTTCGATGGTGACGATAGTGCCTGGCTTGAGAACCGCGCGATTTTCTTCCCTCAAATTGATGCCCGGAGCCTCGTGCGCCTCGAGCCCGATGCTGTGGCCCAGGGCGTGAGGCATGGAATAGCCCGCCGCCGCGAAGAATTCGTCCACTTTTTTCGCTATATCGCGGGCAGCCACGCCGGGAGCGCAAGCCGCCACGCCTTTTTCATACGCTTCCTTCACCAATTGGATCATGCGGCCTTGTTCCGACGCGAGAGGACCGCGCGCGAAACTCATCGTGACATCGGTGGTATAGCCATCGACGACGATGCCGAAATCCAGGATGGAAAGCCCCTTCGTCCCGAAAGGACCGGCTCCGTAGCTGGGGAAGGCGTGTATGCCAAAGCTCCGCCCAGGGCCCGCCGCTATGGTCTCGAAACCCGTGCCCTCGGCACCCGCCGAGCGCGCTTCCTTCTCGATGAAGAGAGCGACATCGAGCTCGGACGAGAGACTGCCTTTCCGAACGCCTTCCTCGATCCTGTCGATGAGGCGATCCGTGAGGGCGGCGGCGCGCTCATAGATGGCGAGTTCGCCTTCGTCCTTAACCGCGCGCATTTCCTGTACCATCGAGTCGATGCCTCCGCGCTCGCAGACGAGATCCCACTCGTCCAGAGCGCCGACATGATCGACGAAGGAAGGATAGGGCGTGGCGGCTGGAAGCTCGACCTTCTGCCCGGCGGCGATGCCGAGCTCGGTGAGAACGAAACGCATGGCTGATTCCGACCGCCGGGCGAAATCGGTATAGGAGTATATCTTGTCGACTTTGGCCATCCTGTCGGCCATGTTTCGGTCCCAGGCCACGAGGGCCGAGGACGCGTCAGCCCCTATGATGAGGAAGGCATCGCCGGGGTGACCGCACAAATAGCGCACCGCGGGGCTTCTCATATATTCGAAGTCTTCGAAACGAGCGGCGGCGATGCCGCGCTCCTTCAGGGCCTTCGCGACTTTTTCCCGCCGTTTGCGGTAAATCCCGCTCATGGAATCCATGCTCAGGCCTTGGCCTTCGCGAGATCGTCGAGGGCGGCCTTCATGCTCGCGAGTCCTTGGTTGATCTCGGCGTCGGAGATGACGAGGGGCGGCAGGAGCCTCACGGTGTCGTCTCCCGCGGTAAGGACGAGGAGATTTTTCTGGCGGCATGCGACCACGACCTCCCCAGGGGGAATCGTGACGCCGATGCCGATCATGAGGCCCATCCCCCGCGTTTCCTTGACGAGAGGATTTTTCCAGGAACGTACGGTTGAGCGGATCTTTTCGCCCTTCCTCTCGACGTCAGCCATGAAACCGGGTGACGAAAGCTCGGAGAGAACGACATGGGCGGCCGCGGCCGCAAGGGGATTGCCCCCAAAGGTCGTGCCATGGTCGCCGGGCTGAAGGATGTCGGCACAAGGGCCTTTGGCCAGGACAGCGCCGATGGGAACACCACCGGCGAGACCCTTCGCGACGCTCACCATATCGGGATGGATGCCCATCTTTTGGCAGGCGAGGAAGGCGCCCGGTCTTCCAACGCCCGTCTGCACTTCATCGGCCACGAAGAGTATGTCTCTCTCTTTGCACAGTTTTTCGGCGGCTTTGAGATAGGTCGTATCGAGGGGATTCACGCCGCCTTCGCCCTGGATGGGTTCGAAGATGAAGGCGCAAACCTTGTCGGTCAGGACGGCGTCGAGGGCCGCGATGTTGTTCGCTTCCACATAGACGAAGCCCGGCGTGAAGGGGCCGAAAAATTGGTGGAACTTGTCCTGGCCCGTCGCCGTGACCGTGGTGATCGTCCTGCCGTGGAAGGATCCTTTAAGCGTGACGATGAGGTTCTTTTCGGGATTTTTCGCGGACCCGTATTTTCGCGCGATCTTGATGAGGCCTTCATTGGCTTCGGCGCCGGAGTTGCAGAAGAAAACCTTGTCCATGCCGGCCATGCCGGTCAATTCTTCGGCTACCTGGCTCGATATGTCGGTCATGAAGTAGTTCGAAACATGGATGACTTTCGCGGCCTGCTCGGCGATCGCGGCCACGAGTTTCGGATGCGCGTGCCCGAGCGAGTTGACGCCGATTCCGGCGGTGAAATCGATGTATGCCGCGCCTTCCTTCGTGAAGAGGGTGGCGCCCTTTCCGTGGTCGATTACAAGCCCTGTCCGCTTGTAGGTGTTCATGAATCTGTCGTTCATATGATCATTGTCCCCATGCCTCTGTCGCTGAAAAGCTCGATGAGGAGCGAGTGCGGCGACCGGCCATCCAGAATATGTGTCGTTTTGACACCCAACGAAAGAGCTTGCACGCAGCATTCCACCTTGGGAATCATGCCGCCCGAGACAATTCCTTGCTTGATGAGCGCGGGAACGTCCGCGCGCTTAAGAACGGAGATGAGGGTTGCCATATCGGCTACGTCTTTGAGGAGGCCGGGCACGTCGGTAAGAAGGATGAGTTTTTCGGCGCCGAGGGAGCCGGCGAGTTCCGCGGCCGCCGTATCGGCGTTGATATTGTAGTAGCCCGACTCATCGTTGGGGCGGAGCGCGATGGTGGAGACAACGGGGATGTAGCCCGCGTCGAGAGCGTGGCGCACGATGTCGGGCTGGACGGAGGCGATCTCGCCCACCATGCCGAGGTCTTTGCCGTTTTTTTGCAGGCGAGTCGCGCGGAAGAGCCCGCCGTCGCCGCCGCAGATGCCTATCGCGGAGCCGCCCTGGCGCTCTATATGGGCGACGAGATCCTTGTTCACCTTGCCGGCGAGGACCATCTGGACGATATCCATGGTTTCGTCATCGGTATAACGAAGTCCGTCGACGAAGACACGCTCTTTGCCGAGTTTCTTCAGCATGCGGTCGATTTCCGGACCGCCTCCATGCACCAGGACGGGCTTTATCCCGACTTGCTGCATTAAAATGAGATCCTGAAGGACGGCCGCGCGCACACCCTCATTGATCATCGCCGCGCCGCCATATTTGACGACGACGACTTTACCCGAGAACGATTTGAAATAGGGCATGGCCTGGATGAGAATGTCAGCCCTGACATTGTCGGCGATCATATATTCCTCTCCTTAAGTCCCGTGAGCGATGCATAACTGATTTTTCTATCGGCCTGCGCATCAGGTCCGATAATCTCCGTTTATCCTCACATATTCGTAGGTGAGGTCGCAACCCCAGGCGGTAGCCTGAGCGTCTCCCTCATTCAGGGTGACATAGATCGTCACTTCCTGGTAGCTTAGGATCTTTTTCGCCTTTTCCTCATTGAAGGGGAGGGGGACGCCATTCTTGCATACATCGATGTAGCCCGAGGCGCTCTCGAAAGCAACATCAACCTTGTTCGGGTCGAAGTCCTTCCGCGTGTAACCGAGGGCGCAGAGGATTCTGCCCCAGTTGGCATCGGCGCCGAACATGGCCGTCTTTACGAGACTTGAGCAGATTACACCTTTGGCGAGCTCTTCGGCTTTATCCTCGTTAGCGGCGTTCTCCACCGTGCATTCGATGAGCTTGGTGGCCCCTTCGCCGTCACGGGCTATCATGCGCGCCAGCTGGGTGTTTAGCCAATTGAGCCCTTCGTAGAAGTCGCGGTAATCGGCCCCGTCGGCGTCGATGAGCGCGTTGCCTGCCATGCCGTTGGCCAGAACGACGACCATATCGTTGGTCGATGTGTCGCCATCGACGCTTACGCGGTTGTAGGTCTTCTTGACCGAAATCGAAAGCGCTTTCTGAAGCATTTCGGAGCTGATGGCACAATCGGTCGTGATGAAGGACAACATGGTGGCCATGTTGGGGTGTATCATGCCCGAACCCTTGGCCATGGCGCCTATCGTAACGATCGTGCCGCCGACATCGAATTGTACGGCCAATTCTTTCTTCACTGTGTCGGTCGTCATTATGGCTTCACGGGCATCGATATTGCCCGTCTTGGAGAGGCCCGCCACAAGCTGCTCCATGCCCGATTCGATCACGCTTACATCGAGCTGCTGGCCGATGACGCCTGTTGAGGCCACGATAACATCGGTAGGTGAGACGGGGAGACGCTCGGCCACGAGGGCGGCCATGCGCCTGGCTACGGCGATGCCGGCATCGCCGGTGCAGGTATTGGCGTTGCCCGAATTGACGATGACAGCCTGGGCTTTCCCGTCGGCAAGATGCTCCTGCGTCACGATAAGGGGTTGCCCCTTCACCTGGTTTGTCGTATAGGCGGCTGCCGCGTTGCAGGGCTTCTCGGACCAAATAAGGGCAAGATCCTTCTTTTCCTTGTTCTTTCTGATACCCACATGGACGCCCGATGCCGTGAAACCTTTTGGCGCGGTAACCCCGCCGCGAATCTGTATCATGCCTCAACCTCGCTTTTGCCGCGTTTGGCGGCCATAATTTCGGCTCCGTTCCGGCTTCCTAGAAAGCCGGAGGTATCATTGCGAGCCCTGCGATCTCTTTGAGCCCCAGGGCAAGATTCATGTTCTGCACGGCCTGACCAGCCGCGCCCTTTACCATATTGTCGATCGTTGAGACGACGATGCCCGTTTTCCCATTGGAGGAGAGATGCAGGGAAATGTCGCAATAATTGGAAAGCTTTACGTTCTTGTTTGTGGCGGTAGCGCCGACGGGCAAGACGCGAACAAAAGGCTCGTTCGCGTAGAACAAAGCGTAAAGGGATTGCAGTTCCTTCGCGTCCATCGGCTTCCTCAGGCTGAAGTAGATCGTACTCACGATTCCTCTATTCATGGGCGCCAAGTGCGGCGTGAAGACCGAGGAAATCGGCGCACCGGCCATTATAGAGAGATAGCGGTCGATTTCCGGCTGGTGACGATGGGCTCCCACCTTGTAGGGAGCTATAGAGTTGGAGCAATCAGGGAAGTGGGTCATTTGGCTCGGCTCCCTGCCGGCGCCGGTGACGCCTGAGGCTGAATCGATGATAATGCTTCCGCCGTCGGCTATTCCTTCGGACAGGGCCGGATAAAGGCCCAACTCAGCCGAGGTGGGGTAACAGCCGGGATTGCCGATGAGGCGGGCAGTCTTTATTTTCTCTCTGTTGAGCTCGGGAAGTCCGTACACCGCCGAGGCGTGGAGTTTCGCCGAAGCATAGGTCTTGCCATACCATTTCGCGTAGGTGGCTTCATCATCGCCAAACCGGAAATCGGCTGAGATGTCGATGAAAAGCCCACCCTTGGCGAGGCAACGTTCAGCGGCGGCTTCCGCAAAGCCATGCGGAAGGCAGGAGAAAAGGACATCCGAAGCGTCGATCACCGCATCGGCGCTCTCGAGCGACAATCCCTGGTCGCCTTTATGCACTCCGCCCAAGGCGTAATAGGAAGGATATACAGCGTCGAGACCCTTGCCTTCGAAGCTGACCGAGGAGAGCCGAAGATGCTTCGGCTCTGGGTGGGCGAGCAGGATCCTGACCAACTCGGCGCCCGCGTAACCCGAGGCGCCAAGAATGCCTATCTGAATCATCCGCATCCTCCTGGATATGGCGAACATCCCGGATAACAAATTCCCTGGATTATTCGCTATGGATGGTGACCCCCATTGAGGAGGGCCGGGTTTATAATGTCGGTGGTTGTGGCAGTTGGCGGTCGACGCCTTACTTACGAACGCGGTAGAAACGCATCTGGCGCGCTTCGATCCCGAAAGAGAGAAGGGTAGGAAGATAAACTGGATAAGAGCGTTTCATATGCTCCTCCCATGCTGGAATAGATACTATGAAAATATAAATGCCATGAAGTGTCAACCGGTGAGGGCATAATTATACAAATTATATAAAAAAAACAGGGAAGTTTTCTTCTTGAGACTTTTTCAAAGAGGGTTCTCTCGAAAATGCCGCTTCTTTGTTCGCTAAAATTTTCTTGTCGGTTTGGGGAAGGGGCCCTATACTGCTGAGTGCTAATTCAGTCGTAATTCTATCCCCCAATGGAGCAAGCTTAGCGGGCTTGATGTCGGGACACTTTCTCGCTATCGTTCTTTTTCTCCTATGGCAAGAACATATCTTGATACGGGGCGCCCGATTGTCGCCCTCGCAACAGCCCCAGGGCGCTCGGCCCTCGCGGTGATCCGCACTTCTGGCGAGAAGGCGGTTGAGCGTTGCGCCCGATGCTTTTTCCCGAGCAACGCTCTTATTTCCGCGGGCGGCTATACGATGGTCCATGGATATCTTGTGGACCCCGAAAGCGGCGAGCGCGTCGATGAAGTTGTGGCCGCCGTGTTCAGAGGCCCCAAATCCTTCACCGGCGAAGATTCCGTGGAATTTTCCTGCCATGGATCGGCGGCTGTCGCGAGCCGCGCGCTCGCCGCTCTGGAAGGCGCCGGTTTCGCCCCCGCCCTGCCTGGGGAATTCAGTTTTCGCGCCTTCATCAATGGCAAGACCGATCTCGTCGAGGCCGAAGCGGTAAACGAACTCGCCAGTGCCCGCTGTGATACAGCCCGCGAAGATGCCCTCCTCCGTCTTAGCGGCGTACTCTCCTCAGATTTTTCAGCGCTTCGCCGCGAAATGCTGGATCTTCTTTCGGAGATGGAGGTCCGCCTCGACTATCCCATCGAGGAAGGGGAGAGCGAAGGGTTCGATTCCGAAGCGCCATGGATCAAGCGGCTCGCGGCCTGCGAAGCTCATCTCGAAAATTTATCGCGAAGCTACATTGGCGGAAGGCTTAGGCAGGAAGGGGCTCTCGTCGTTGTGGCGGGGCGGCCGAATGCCGGGAAATCCAGCCTTTTTAATCTCGTGGTGAGGGAAGAGCGAGCCATCGTCAGCCCCGAGCCCGGGACGACGCGCGATTGGCTCGAAGCCTGGATCGAAATAGGAGGCTACGCAGTACGCCTCGTGGATACCGCCGGGCTTCGCCGCGCCGAGGAAGGGATCGAGGCCGAAGGTGTCCGCCGTAGCATGGATCTCAGTGGAAGGGCCGATATCATCATCTATCTTGTCGATGGAAGAGTTGGGTTATCGATCGAAGACATTGATTTTATAGATCGCCATCCTGCCGCTCTCAAGCTGTGGAATAAAATCGACGCCGCCGATTGTCAGCCTGTTCCCTCTGGTTGGCTGGGATTGAGCGCCAAGAAAGGCGATCGGCTGGAGCTATTGGAATCGGCGATTCGCTTTCTTCTGAGCGAATCATCGGGAGAGGCGGCATCGAAGGAATCTTCCATTCGCATTGCCAGTTCAAGGCAAAAAACCCTCGTTGATCAATGTCTCGAAGCGATACGCGGGGCCAAGGCTGGCGTCGATTCGAAAGCCCCCCTCGACGTAACTACCTTGGATATCAGGGAAGCCGCCGATTTTCTCGGGGAGATTACCGGCGAAATAGCGGGCGAAGAAGTTTTTGACCGAATCTTCGGCTCATTCTGCCTGGGCAAATGATGATCGGTCGGAAACAGGATCAAGAGAGGATGCAGTGAGCGATTTCGATGCCATCGTGATAGGCGGAGGCCATGCCGGAATAGAGGCTTCCCTCGCCCTCGCGCGTCTTGGCGCCCGAACCCTTCTCATAACCCAGAATCCCGATACCATCGGCAAAATGTCGTGCAACCCAGCTATTGGCGGCCTCGCCAAAGGCAATCTCGTTCGCGAGATCGATGCCTTGGGCGGTCAGATGGGAATTCTCGCTGATGCCACGTCCGTGCAAGTGCGCATGCTGAATCAGTCGCGGGGTCCTGCTGTCCAGGCTCCGCGAGCCCAATCCGATAAAGCTCTCTATTCCGCCCTGGCGCGCCGAACGCTGGAAGGGCAATCAGGTCTTTCCATATATATGGATACCGTGGTGGATCTCCTCACCAATTCGCGAGGCGATACGATAGAAGGTGTTGTGACCGAGAGAGGCGCGAGGATAGGTGCCAGAACGGTTGTTCTCACCACCGGCACTTTCATGGAGGCGAAGCTTTTTATCGGGGAATGGAAGGGCTCCGGCGGACGTCTTGGCGAGCCCGCGGCCATAGGCCTCGGGAGCGCGCTCCGCTCCAGGAATTTTCCTGTCGGCAGGATGAAGACAGGCACGCCGGCGCGTATCAAAGCTTCGTCCATCGATTTTTCCCGGCTCGAAATCCAGCGCGGCGACGGAAAGCCGATTTTTTTCTCATTTCTTGAAAGGGACTTCAATAGGCCCGACTTGCCTTGCCATATCTTATGGACGAATGTGACCACCCATGAAATCATACGAGGAGGATTGGATCGTTCTCCCCTCTATTCGGGTGTCATCGTCGGTAAGGGGCCGCGCTACTGCCCTTCGATCGAAGATAAAGTCGTTCGCTTTCCGGATCGCGAAAGGCATCAGGTTTTCATCGAGCCCGAAGGCGAGTACACGGATGAGGTTTACTTGAACGGGCTCTCCAGTTCGCTTCCGGAAGATGTGCAGGCCGCTTTCTATCGCAGCTTGCCAGGATTCGAGAAGGCGGAAATCGTCAGGCCCGCTTATGCCGTGGAATACGATTATCTCGCCCCTTCGGCACTCTATGCCTCTCTCGAATCGAAGTTAGTCGCGGGCCTCTTCATCGCCGGACAGACGAATGGGACATCGGGATACGAAGAGGCGGCCGCCCAAGGTATTGTGGCTGGCATCAACTCTCGCAGGTACATGGATGGAGCCGATCCCCTCATTCTGGGCCGGGATGAAGCCTATATCGGCGTGCTCGTCGATGATCTCGTCACGCTTTCCCCAAAGGAACCATACCGGATGTTCACGAGCCGGGCTGAGCGCAGGCTCGCGCTCAGACAGGACTCGGCCGACTTGAGATTGACGCCTCTCGCGATCGCCATTGGGCTCGCCGATGAAGCGCGTAGGGAGGCGTTCGAGAAAAGACGAGGCGGTGTCGAAGAATTGGCGGCGCTGTTGGAGGGGCGAAAGATTTCCCAAACCGATAGCCGCGCGAACGCGGATTTTCAGCCTCATGTCGGTGAGTCGCTCGCTACGGCATTGAAGGATCCGCGAATCGGAGCTTTGGCCGACAAGGCTCTTGATCTCAGGGAATTTCTCGCGCCTCTGATTCCGGAGGCGACCGCTTATCCCGATTCCTGGGTTCTCACCGCGACGCTCGATGCCCGGTACAAAGGATATTTGGAGAAGGAAGATAGGCTTGCCGCGAGGGTGGATCGCTCAGAACGACTCAGAATTTCCATTGATTTCAATTACCGAAATGTCGCCGGCCTGTCGAAAGAGGCAATGGAAAAACTGGAGGCGGTCAAGCCATTGACGCTGGGGCAGGCATCGCGCGTGCCTGGCGTGAGAAAATCCGATGCCGCGCTGCTCTATGTTGTTTTGGCCCGCGCATCGGCGAAGGGAAAAGCTGATTGACTATCGCTAGAGAGTAGGTTGCAACGAAAGCGGCGGTGTGGGCCTTCCAGCCCGCACCGCCGCCACTCAGCCCCCCGAAACAGGCTTATTCCTTCTGTTCCTGCTCGAATCCGCAAAGCGCGGTCAGCTCGCTCTTCGCCCTCTCGAGCGCATCGCTGTAATTTGCCCTCAGGGCTTCGAAATTCTGCTTGTAGAAAGCCGCGAACTCAGGGTCGGCCATCGGGTCGAGATGGACATCATGGCCCACGCGCGCGGCCATCTGTCGCTGCTTTTCCTTGAGTTTAGGCGCCCACTGGCTGCGGATCGCCTGTTCGACCCGTTTTACTTCTTCCAGGTATTTGGCCAGAAAAGCGGAAATCTGCTGCACCAGCGCCGTTGCCTTCTTGTCGGCTCCAGCTCCCGCCAGGCCGCCCTTGGCTGGCGCCATGCTGGCGATCGCTCCCAGCCCCGAGCCGATGATCGTCAGTTTTTCCGCATCGAAAAGGCTGCTTGGCAGTTGGATTTGCGCCATGAGCACTTCGAATACCGATTTCCTGAAGTGTTCGCGGTTCTGGGCGCCAATCGCCGCGATCGCCGCGGCAAGATCAACAGCCTCGGCGTTTCCGAGGAATTTACCGGCCGTTTTTCTTCCTTCAGTCCTTATTCTTCCTGCCTCGATCGAGGCTTCGTCCACTTCAAGATTCTTTGTTCTTTCGAGCGCGAGTTCAAGAGCGCTCTTTATCATTGCCATCGGAAATCCTCCGTTCTAGTTTCGCTTCCCTCAGCGATGAGGCGAAGCTGATGATCTTGTCCCCAATGCTCACGATGACCACCGCGGCCACTATATACTCGATGGTGCTCTTCAGAAGCCGAGGAAGTTGGCCCGTTATCAAGCCCAGCACCTCAAGGCTGTAGACCGCCATTATCGAGGCGACCGCTGCCTTGCCCATGGCGGTCGTCTTGGGCTCGACCTTCTGTCTGATCACAATCAGTATCGCCATCAGCAAAACCTGCGCGCCCAGCCGTGACAGCACGAGTACGAGGAACCATATCGGTATCAACCTATAATAGTAAAAAACAAGGGTGAGGACAATCAGAAGGCAGTAGTCGCTCGCCGAATCCATCATCCTCCCGACCTTCGTCACTTCGTTCGCTTTGCGTGAAACATATCCATCCAGAAAATCTGTCGCGAAGATGAAGACAACGAGGATCAGAAGCGGAAAGCGAATTCGGTAATGTTTTGCGGCTATCACCAGGAAAAGGAGGGTGGGCAGGGTGCTCACCCTTATCAATGTTATTCTGTTTGCCAGATTTATGGATGACAACTTTTCCCCTGTGCATTCCTTGCGAAAATCATCCTTAAACTTGATAAGTAGCGCATAGAGGAAGATATGAAAGCCGCCGCTGGCGCAAAGGAATTGTGCCCAGAACTCCCGGATGAACCCTCCAGGCAACGCGAACGCGGCAAATATTGCGCACTGGGCGATAAAATATAAGAATATTGTTTTGCTGATGCTTCGGCGGAGGCTCATCGTTCGCATCAGTTCATCCATTGTATGGGTCTCCGTATTCGCTGCCGTTCCGTCGCTATTTTTAATGGTCCGGGATCCATGCTTGCCGGGTTGCTTCATACTACAACCTTGACATGCTGCCTGTCAAATCCGTATTCTGCTTGCATGAGCGCGGCTGATAAAGTTACCTTGAGCAGGATTATTCTGGCTCCCTTATTCTTCATATTATATAGATATCCGGTTTTTCCTGCGCTCCCGACGATAATTCTATTATGGTTTCTGTTCTGGATAATCGAGATCAGCGATTTCGTTGATGGCAAAATTGCCCGTTCCTCGAGCGCCGTGAGCGATTTCGGCAAGCTCTTCGATCCTTTTGCCGATGTCATCGCCCGCGTAACCTATTTTGTCTGTTTTGCCTTCAGCGGCATAATGCCTCTCTGGGTATTCCTCATCATTCTTTACAGGGAATTCGGGATTCTCTTTCTCCGGATGATGCTTAGTTTTAAGGGTATCGCCATGGGTGCCAGGCCGGGCGGTAAACTCAAGGCTGGGCTCTACATGGTTTCCGGGATGCTTTCATTGCTCTTGGTCAGCCTGGAACGCCTTTCCCTTTTGGCTTCAGTGCTGCCAACGCTCAAAGTAATCGTGTTTATCGCTTTCATCGCTGCAGGCGCGCTATCGGTTGCCTCCTTCATTGACTATTTCATTCAGTTCCGGAAATTGATGGCCCAGGGCCGCTAAAGAATATCCGAAAAACATTTTCTAGAATTTCTTCGCTTTTTCTATTGACGAAGATTTTAGAAATCTGGTACTGTCCATTCCGCGTCGTGCAGCGATGTACGAAGCGAAAAAGCAAGGTTTGCTAAAAAACAGCAAATTTTGCAAAAGAAGGAAAAAGCAAAAAACGCTCTTGACAAAGAGATGGCAAGTTTGCTACCTTCATCGAGCGCTCTGACAGGAAGCCGGCGGGAGACCGCGGGTGGGGAGTTGGGGGCGGGAGCGGAACCGGAAGCTGCAAAGCAGCGGAAGGGGAGCTCAGGGATCT
>Ga0172379_10002058_pt1 | contig 37180 bp, 81 predicted proteins | sample GrowelOW334metaG_FD_119756 | JGI IMG/M metagenome (GOLD analysis project Ga0172379, IMG submission 119756) | Groundwater microbial communities from an aquifer near a municipal landfill in Southern Ontario, Canada - Groundwater well OW334 metaG | ecosystem: Environmental > Aquatic > Deep... | reverse complement strand
ATGTTGATACATTTCAAACTCTTCCTTTGTTCCATTATGCAACTTCGATTCTGCCATCGCTGCCGAAAATTTTTGTCCTGTATGTGTCATATAATTTAACTACATTTATTTGTGACCGTTATACACAATATTTTTCTCCCACCTCACCCGAATACAAATGTACAACTTTTTTCTTATTATACGAAAAAAAATTAAATTTGTTACTATTTATATTAAAATTAATTTATTATGGCAACAAAGAAAATTACTTTAAACGAATTGAGAAGTTTGGTTAGACAAATCATACAAGAAGAAACTTCTAAAATTTCACCAGAATTAAATAACAGAATAATAAAAAGAACAGAAGAACTTTATAAAAAAAATAATGGTAAAACTGAAAATGATTTTAATAAATATTACGATATTGCAATAAAAGAATTTGGATATGAACCTAAAATATTTAAAGATTATATGGAAAAATATTTCACACTACTTTCTGATGATGATTATTAAACCCGCCGCACAAAAATACTGTGTATAACAGCAAGTAAACCACATTAAAACGATTGTTTACTTGCAACCGTTATATTCAATTTTGCGAAAAGCAAAACTACGCTTTGCTGAATATAACATCAAATAAACAAAATAAAATTAAAAATCAGCGAAGCAGCTAATATAATAAATATCCCAATTATCCATTTTCTCGCATAAAAAAATCCTTTTATAAAACCATTTGAATAGCCTTGTGAAAAAGAATTGTTATCCAATCCGTGTAAATCACAAGAAGTTATTTTTTTTAAATCTTGTAAAAGTCTTTTTTTAAATAGTCGTTCCATATTTTTTAATTTTATTTGCGAACCGTTATCGGTAATAATTTTCAAATTTTCTATCAGTATTCCACATTATATTTTTTACCTTTTGATTTACATAATTAGTAGTATTCCAATTACTACCGATAACATCAGATAACAACAATTTTGCAGTGCCATTATCAGTGTTTTCTACTTGTTTTTTAGTTTTGTTTTTCATATCTAATTTTATTTTAAACTGTTGTTATCTATGTCCGTTATCTGTAATTATTAAAACGCCTTAATTTCAATTCCGTTTTTATCCACAAGATACCATTGGGTTTGTTCACTTTTAAATTTAACCATAAAACCAACTCTCCATTCAAACCCATATTGATTCCTTTTTTCTTCAATCCATTTATCACAATCATCTTTAGATTTGAAACCCATTTCTGTTTTAATCTCTCCGTTAATTCTCCAATGGTATCTATTGCCTTTTTGATAGTAACCATAACTGCCGATAAAAACAGGTATATTTAATGCCTGTGTTTCTGCGTTATTCAAGTTTTCTGCTTCTTTCATAATTTCTACTATTTTGATAAGTTTGTAATTCTAAATCAGGCACTAAACATACCTGCGGACGTTATACAATATTGCCTTTAAATCTTCTCGCATACCAAGTTGCATCATCAACATTATCTTTAAATTTTTTAACACACCAAGTTGCGCCCTCAATATACCCTTTTTTATAAACTTCTTTTTCTTTTAGAGAATAATAATCTCGCTGCATTTCATCACATGCAACTTGATTAATTTCTTTATCGGTTGGCAACATATGCATAACATCAAATAAAATTAATAATCTTTTTACTGTTATTGTATCAATATAACCATATCCATCACGGATAATTTGCTCTATTTGTTTTTCTCTTGTCATAATTAACTAATTTTATTTTTACAGTTAGCCCAATGTTAACGAAGCACATCGCATTTTCTTTTATTCCAGTTTTGAGTTAGTTGTAAATTTTGGTCAGGAATAACCACGTAGTAGTTTGGTTTTTCATCTATTACCGTACCATCAAATGTTTCGTCTGTGTCTGTTGGATAAAACCTTACCCTTACAGCAGGAACAGAAATACTGTTGCTAACATCACCTATACCCAATTGGGCGGTTTCGTTGTTTTTTGAATTTTCTTGCATCTTATTAAGTTTTATATAATTTGATAATTTTGTGCTATTAAATTGCCTAACTGGGCATAACTAAATCCCGTTAGTGGAAAGCTAAAGAAGCTCAATCTCCGTATCGAAATTATATCCATTTTCTTCATCTAACCAACAACAATGTGATTGATGCCCTTCTATATTCCCGTTCCATTTTACAACAAGTCCATTATCATGAGCGTGTATTTTTATATACACATCTTTTGGCACGTCATCGCCTATAAAGTGAAATCTTGCACCTATTGGAGCATCTTTGAATTTCATTATTACATTTCCCATTTTATCAATTTTTTGTGAAAAGCCCAGCCACTAACAACAAACATACGTCAGGCGGGTTTATACTAAATATTTAATTCTTTTTATTTAATTTTTTTATACGCACCTCGGATTCTGAGTACAGTTCGTTTTGCGACCATCTTTTATTTACTTGGTTCAATAACCATTGCATCGTTAATTGCATTTCATCTTCACTTTCTTTATCGGATTCAGGATGGTCACAATACCAACGATGCTTAAATTCGTCAATATATTCAAGAAGCATACGACCTCTTGCTTTTGTTAATCTTACAGGTTTAACTAAAGCGCCTTTGGCATTAAGCATCCTTATGCCATCTGCAAATGTTCCTTTTTTTATTTCCATCACTCAAAAATATATACAACAATAAAGTTATAAACTAGTTTTTTCAATAAAATTATTTCCACAAACCTTACATTTTCTGTCTCCGCTTTCATTATAATACGGTTCTGGGTATGGGCAATCACAAACTGAAACATCTGTTTTTTTATTTCGCTCTAAATAAAGTTCTTTTAAATTTTTTATTTCTTTTATAGTTTTCTCTATAAGCAACTCTTTGTTTTTAATCACAGTGTCAATGTCGTTTTTATTATTCCATTCTTCTATTACTGCTATTGTGGAAGAATTAACTTTTACTTCATTTCCGCATTTTGAATTCTTGCATTTTGCAGTTGAAATAAATCCGAATTGATCTTCGTATTCGTGTATGTCTATTTCATCATTTCCACATTTTATACAATTTGCAACTTGATGCTCTATTGTTTTTTCTGTGGATGGAATTGTTACTTTTTCTTTATAAATCATAAACGTTTTTTTATTTTATACTAAAATTTTAATAGTAAGTTTCACTTTAGACGAGCATAATCTTTATCAATTATTTAAAATGCTTTTAATTTCCTCTTTGATTGTTTGAATATCTTTGTAGGTTTTATCAGTAAAATGAGTTTCTGTTTTTGCCATTTGTAATTGCATATCTGAAATTGTTGAATATATATGTAACATTAATCGGTTGTATGAATCAGGAGTTTTTATAATTTTTCCAAGAGATTTTATAGTTATTTCAGCATTTTTTTTACCAAGTTCTCTCAGTTTTTCTTCAAAAAACTTAATTTCTTTAGATGCAGACAATTCAAATTGACCACTCATTGTTATTTTTGGAAAACACTCTTTAATTAATGCAATAATTTCCTCTCTGCTATATACAGGATGTTTGTATGCAAAATACTCTGGATATTCAATGGCCCTACAAAAAAACTCAGGCGTTTGAGTTACTTGTGCTTCAGTCAAAAAAGTTGTATCATTTGGATATACAAAAGAAGATTTTTTATAGCAATAAAAGTTTTTATAAGAATTCCAGTGAACTTCAGTTCCCACCTGGGCATCTGGTAAATTTTTAATAACAATATAAGTTTCCATTATTTTTATGCTTTATAAATTATAGACAATTTTTCTTCTATTTTTTTAATATCATCGTTAGTTTTGTCAAACTTTTGTTGTGCAAGTTCATCACTCATAGGATAATCATCTTTTCCTCCATAGAAAGAAGTCATATCTTTATCTAATTGATGGAAATGCCAAAAGTTTTTTGCAAATGATTTTAAGTCTGAAAGTTCTTTTTTTAAACATCTTCTTTCGGCTCCATGTATTTTAAAAGTTGGATCATTCATTATTTTACTTCTTCTAAGTGAAACTCAAGACCACCACAATATATACAACTATGGAGTTTTTGCTCTATTTCTATTTCTGGAATTGATTCGGTAAAATTCGCATTACCACATTCGTTGCAAACCCAATGTTTTTTAACTGGAGGAAAGCTTGTGGTATATGTATATAATTTTGAAATGATATTATTGCATTCTATTAACATTTCTGCCAGCTTTTTCTTTTGGAATTTCATATACATCTTCATTTTTTCCTCATGAGATTGTTCAACAACCTGCAAATAATTAATTTTTTGTCCCATACTAAATTTTTTTATATTGTTTTAAAATCATTCAACTTTTTCTCCCTTATCAATTGGAGAGTCAGATTGATAATATAATTTTTTAATAACATCATTTATTGATAATTTTTCTGAATTTGATGGTGTAAACCCATATCTCCAAACACAAAAGCCATCATCAATTGAAATTTCAAAAGCCCCACGTCTTTCTTTTGTGTTTTTAAAAATTGATTTTGAATTAAATTGTTTCTTTACAAAAAACCTAATACTTAAGATAATTATTACAAGACACCAAACGGGAGAAGTTACAAAAAATAATCCCCAGGATGCGTGAGTTAAATATTGAAAAGCTCTTAACGTGGAGTCTTCAGAATATACCCATTGATATTCTCTAAATTTTATACCTTGCCATATAGCAAACCAGGAAATAAAAATTGTTATAGAAAATGTTATAACAACACCAAACAATAATTTGATTGTTTTTTGATTAATTGTTTTCATTTCTTTTACGTTAAAGTTTATTAATTATATTGTTGTTTATTTCATCAGCTTTAGATATGTCGTTAACCCAAATTTTTACTTTTCTAAACTTCTTTTTTCCATTGCTATAATTTTTTTTCATTTGGATTAAAGTGTGATATCCACAGGATTCTGTACAACCAACATCTACCCAGTGGCTCCAATTTCCAAAAAACAAATTTAATATTTTCATAATTATAATTTAATGTTTATATATTTCCAAATAAAACCGTTCCATAGTTTCATGTTCAATTCGTGCAGACTATATCCATCTTTTAGTGCAGATGGTTTCTTTGCCTCTTCTTTAACTTGTTCAAGGCTTAAGTTGTTGGGAATATCCACTTCTATTTCATAAGGTGGTTTTCCTTTATTAAACTCTTTAAAAGCATTGTAATCTTCGTGATAGTATATTGCTTGTATTTTCATTTATTCAGTTGTTTCAGGTAATGGCATCCAGTGTGTAACATAATCTTGGAATTTTATTCCACAGCGTAAATCTTTGTCGTTATCAGAATAAACAGTTTTATAACAATCAGATATTTCAATATTTCCTCTTTTTTTTGATCCTACTGATTCATCAACTATAACTAAATAAAAACCTTCTTCTTTTGGCATTTTTTCTTTAACAGAAATCCATTGTTTTTCTTGTTTTACAATCTGAAGATACTCGCATGAAAAGCACCCACCAAATCCTTCTAAAAAAACAACCTCCTGTTTTTCGTATCCTTTCATCACATAGCTATCACCTTCGCAAGTCCAGACTTTTCCTTCGTATTGAGGAAGAGTGGATTCGTGACAAGTGTGCATTACAACTTTATCTCCTTTTTTAAAATTTTTCATATTAATTTTCGTCTTCCAGATAAAATTTAGCAAAAGGGTCCATCTTAAATTCTTTCACAAATTCAAATTGTTTTTCTTTTGGAATAGAATTCAATATTTTTCTTATTGTAGGAGTATCGTTAAGCAAAAATCCTCCTGTCATAAGTAACTCTCCGTTTTTTTCAATAGCAGATAGTCTGTTTTTTCTATTGATTCTGTTTGCCAACAGCTTTACTTCTTCATATCCGTTGGTCTTGGGTGTGATGTGTAGAATTTTCATTTTATTTAAACTTTTGATTTATTATTTACATAATCATTATATTCTTCTTCCCAAGATATCCTTTCATTGGTCCAGAAATGACCTAAAAAATACGAATAAATATACTGTATTGGATTATCTGATTCTGAATGATATCTTTTGATTTGCAAAACATAAGTTGTTTCCATCCAAGACCACCAGGTGGTTTGTGAAGTGTATTGATAAATTCTCAAAGGAAAAAAGGTAAACTTTTTAATAACTCTAAACCTTTCCCACTTCTTGTATGTATAATTATCTCCCATAAACTATTGTTTTATTAGCTTTTCTTTTAATTTCTTTAGAAAGTTCTTTTACAGTTTTTTCTAATTCAATTATTCTTTTCATTAAACTTTTTAATGTTATTTCTTCTTTTTTAACACTTTCAGCTTCTTTGCTTTTTTTATCACAATTGCAGCTGTACTCTTCTAATTCTCTTAGAATATTTTGTCCTATTCCTCCCATAAATTATTGTTTTATAATTTTAATAACAACATCCAATTTATCAGGATCAAATTCATATCCGTGAACAACTTCCAATTTTATACCAGAACTTCCATCAACTTTGCAAAATCCTTCATTTTCATTAAATTCTTTAATTACTCCATAAGTTGTATAATTGTTTGCAGATGCAATCTTAATGGCCTCTAAAGCATATTTTTTCATTACTTCATCTATCGGATCTGCATCTTCATCATAATCCCAGGTAAAAAAATCTAAGGTTGATTTAGCATGCTCATTTGTAAACTTTTCAGTATCTACTGTAAAAGTTACATTTGCCTCTAAGTTGTCATAATCGAAATGGTATTTTTTAATCATATTTTGTATTTTATTTTAATGGGCACCAATGTTGATTTACATCAGGGTTTTCAATTACTTTACACACAGGAAAACAATTGCATGTTGGTTTTCCGCTTCTGCTTCCTCCAATATGATCACATTCGTTACAACTAATTTTTTTGATTTATTAAAATTTTTCATATAGTCGTAATATTCTGTCAAGTACATTTCAATGTGGCACATCTCACATGGCTGAGATTCGCTTGTACAATCTCCTTGATGAACCCCATCTTCTTTTAGATGCCTTGCCCATTCATCAATAAGCACATGTACCCAGCGAACAGAAACTATTTCACCCTCTTCGTTTAATCTCTTTTCAATCATCCACTCTACAAAAGACTTAATTTTCATATAGTTTTATTTTTAAACATTTTCCTATCTGATAACCAATCAGACACACAAAGAAATGATATAAACAATACAGTAAAACCAACAAGCCCCAAAGCAATTCCCCATATTTCAAGTGGCATCACTCTATCCATTTGTCTAAGAGTTTCAATCATGATGATTAATAATATAATAGTTAATATGATCAATTGTAAGATATATGTTGTCTAAATAGCAATATATAGCATTTACTAAGTTTAATTTTCTGTTTAGTATGCAATTAAAATTTGTATAGTTTATTTGTTTGTTTTTATTGAAAAAATGTTTGATCTTTGGGGTGCTGTTATTAAATGGAAATGCTTCTCCAAAGTCATAAAACGACAGGGTTATTGAATGGTTTGAGTTAAATTTGGCTACCAACTTTACCCAAAGAACGTGTTCGTGAAAATAAAAAAACAATGAAGTATATTGTAATGTTATTGTATTTGGAATTGATGTAGTTGTATAATCTATTATTTTATTTCTAGACCAATTAATAAATAATTCCTTGAGTTTATCCTGGGTCATAGAGTCTCCATATTGAAACGTTTGCTGCAATATAAGGTTCTCATTTGGATTTTGATATACATCGTATAGACAAAGAGTATTTCTTTGGGAAAACGAAAATAATGCGATAAAAAACAAAACAATTAATATTCTCATGATAATTTTTTTAACGGGCGTAACATATACATTGACCTTCACTATAGCCATTACATCTTTCACAATAAAACCAATTTTTAACAAATTCATCCCAATCAACAAAGTTGTATTCGTCTTGCCAAGCTAAAAGCCTTTCAAGTTCATATACAGAATTCCTATCTTCCTGCGATAAAAGCTGCAGGTTTTCCTTTGATATCTTTGCTTTTATAAGCTCTGCTTGGGAGTGGGGAAACATTTTATTCAGTTTGTTTAATATTTTTCTTCAGTGTAATGCATGCAAATTGGAATTTCAAGACTTGCTAAATCTTTTAATTCTCTTGATGTAAGTTCCATATTCCCTTGTGTGCCTCTAAAATTAAGATGAACTTCAATTTTGTTAATTAACAAAAGACTTTCTTTTCTAAGTTGAAAAACAATATCTCTGGCAATATGTATTTTAAGTGCATGTGTCATTGTCTTTGGAGATATAAATACACAACTTCCATTTAAATCTGTTTGTCCCCTATATCTTCCTCTTTTTATTATTTCTCCAAGGGAATTGAGAATTTCTAATTTAAAAGGTTTATAATTACCTTTTAAAAGTGTTGTATTAAATCTATATCCAGACGCATAGACACAAACTTGCATATATTCATAATTTGTCTTTGGTGAAACTTTTTGTTTTAAATCTCTTTTTTTATGTTCCATTTTTAATCTTCAATTAGATAACCAATAAAGAAAAAAACAAATACTATTCCAAGTACAGCCAATACCATAGCTCCAATACAAGATCTTACAAGATACCAACCAGTTACTTCTTCATTTAAATTAAAGCACAAGTTATCTCCTATTTTTGATTTAAAATAAGTCGTTGGACAAACGTCCACAGATTTAAATCCACTTTTTTCAAATTGAATATTAAGATACAACATTGTTTGCACTCCATATTTGATCGATATTTCATCTTGGGATTTTGATATGACTTTTCCACAATCTTTATATTCTGGATATACTGGGTTTATTATAAAAAAACCAGCACAATACAAAAGAAAAGCTCCCACACCAGTGAGAGTTACTATTCTTATAATTTTTTTTATACTCATTTTTATTATTCTTTGCTGTTTTCAGTTTCTTCAACAGTCAATTTGTTGTCTGCTGGCATAATTCCATTAATATCTAATAAATGAAGCTCATCTATATCTTCACACAAAAAACGTAACATAAATGATTTTTGATAAACTTTATTGTCTTCAATTGTTGTATTCCAAGATATTGCATAATTAATTGCCTGTAGACGTTCTGCCTCTGTTAGTTTTTTGTTCATACAAGTATTTGCAACAAATGTGCTATCTTGTTTATAATGATTTATTGTTGTTTTCGTACACATTGGAACAGTAGTTGCAATAACTAACAATACAATTAGCGCAATTGCTCCAATAACAGCAGCAACATATCCTAAACATGCCAGTGCATCATAGTTATAGTCTAATTTAACAGCTGCAATAATTCCGACTACGATCAACAAAATACAAATAATAATTAGTCCCATAATAATTTTTTTTAAGTTAAGTTAATTTAAATTCTTTTTTAGTTTATACGAAAAAAATTTTATAAAGTTTCAAAATTAGACACTAAGATCATTCATGTTTTTATCAAAACGTTTAACAAGATGTTCTCCGTCTTTATCAAACATCCAGAAAAAGCACCACCAATCTCTTCCACAAACCTTACATTTATATAAATGGGCTTTGTCAGACTCAACTTTTTCATACATATCATTTCCACAACTGCATGTTGAAAATTTTTTTTCAACAATTTTTTGACCGCAGCAACGGCATATTCTTTCTTTATCTATTTTTTTATTTTTCATCTACAATAATAAATTTGCACCCATAGTAAGGCTTGTTAATATCATCTCCGATGTTGAGATCATATATTAAATCTATTAATTCTTCATTGGTCATTTTATCATAAGGAGTTTTATCAATTGAATTCATTATTAAATTAATTGCTTTTTTCCTTGTTATTTCTGCTGTAGCTTTCCAACCCATAATTGTTTTTTTTAGTATGTTAATAATATATTTTATCTAAAAATAAATGGGGAAAGAGATAATTGAACATCTTGAAATGCTAAAGTGTATTTGCTCCAATCAGAATTTGTAATTTTCCTGGGAACCGAAAACCCCTTTTCTTTAAACCACTCGAAAAGAATAGATTTTGCTTCACGAATTGATTTACATTCTGTTGTAAGACACCTTCTTTCATCTGTTCTCCAACCCCACTGTACATCAACTGCAAATGCATCTCCATAGCAAGTGGTCCTAATTTCTCCGAGAAGACCATTGCTTCTAAAAACACATCTTAATTGAGGTATTTCGGAAGTTTCAAATTTTGCTACCCAGGATATAACAATTCCTTTGTCATAAAAATCTTTGAGAGAATAATTTCTCTCTGGTGTTTTTCCTCTGTAAATTACGGACATATTTTTATTTTAAATAATGTTTAAATCTTTCTTCTGCTTTTTCCTTGTTCCAAACTCCATCCCACAAAGGGTTCCAACTAACATAATCATATTCTTTGTAAACCTCTTCGAAATTATTTGGGAAACCTTTGTAATCAACGATTATGTTTGTTGCTATTTTTACTCCAAGTTTTTTAATTTCTTTCGAAAGTTCTATTACAGACAATGTTGCTTCAACATTCCTTTGCATATCTTTCAAAACCTCTGGATTGTTGCTTTGTATTGGGCAGTGAAATATATTTAAAACCTTATGCTTGGATGCGTTAATTATCTCTTCTTTACACTCCATAGCAATCTTTGGTTCTATGTTTCTTATTGATATTTCTTTGTTTTTTTCTATGGCCAGGTTGCACCAATCTTTTATTTGTTGCACCATTGGACTGTCGGCAATTAAAACAACATTGTCGAATTTCATAAACTCCTCTATAATTCTATCATCAATATCATATTTCTCATGCTTTCCTCTGGTAATATTTATTGTACAATAGGTACAATGAAATGGGCATCCCTTTCCAATTCTGAGAGGATATTTGTTTCGAAAAATGTTTCCATTTTCTAACTCATCATTTGTTTCTTTAAAGTCTTTTACCCAAAATGGTTTTTCAAAATTAACAAGAGTTTTATCATTAATGTGTTGATAATTACATCTCATTTGCTCAAGTCTTCCAATGTTTTCAGGAAATTGTATGTCAACTCTCTGAGCTAAACATCCAGAAATAAAAACTTTTTTGTCTGGATTTTCATTTCTTAATTTTTCTGCAGCTTTAAAATCATTAAGAATAGCCAAGTCTGTTACCTGACAAGAAAAAACTACAATATTTTCAGCTTCTTTTATATCTTTTGTCACCAAATTTGTGTTGGCGTTTGCCCAACTTAATGCATCGGCCAATACAGACATACAAGCTGTACATGTAAAATAATGTTTTCCAGTTAAGTTATTTATATTTTCCATGGTTTTATCTTTTTTAAACCTATACGAAAAAAAACAGAAAAAGTTTCTTACTGCATGTTTTTTTTAAACTATTTATATTGTAAATGGAGAATTTTTTAAGAAATATTGTTCGAGAAGAAATCGAAAAGATTTTTGAAGCGCCTGGAGATTTAGCTTTTATTGCACCAGATGCTTATGAAAAATTAGACACTATAATTAGCGATTTACTACAAAGATATGGTGGTGGAAGACCGTTTTTTGATGCATTGGATGATCAAATAAAATCTGTTACAAATGAATTCATGATACATGACCTATCAAACTGAATAAACAAGTCAATTATTTTATCAACCTCTTCGTATTTAACATAGTTTGTTTCTATTTTTCTCACGTTTTCATAGTCTATAAAATAGAGTTTTTCGGCAAGATTTAAACTTTGTCTGTCTCCAGCTGTGTTAAATCCGAACCTACAATATTTAAGATAATTTTTTCTTTCTGGATCATCATTGTCTGTTAGATTGTTCATGTGAAAATAAATCCTCAAAGTCCTCCATCCATCTTTAAATATATTTTCTTCATCATCAGAAAAATCAACACCTCTTTCAAGTCTTAAAGTTATATTAAACGAATTTATTTTCCCTTCCTTTTTAATAATCTCTTTTATAAATTCTACTGAATCTTTTGAAAATATTTTGTCTCCATAATCGGGAACAACATCTTTTAAATTAAGAGAAAGTGAGAATTTAGAATTTAACATTTCTTTTCTTGCGGCCAAAGAATTAACAACTTTAAGAATTTGGTCTTTCATTTTTCTTTTTTTTGTATTTAATTACCTTTTTTAAATCTTTTATAGCAAGTTTTCGCAACTCATTTTCAGTGAATGACAACTTTGTTTCTTTTCCAATATACTCAAGTGAGTGAATAGCTAAGTTAATAATCCAATCTATTTTTGCATCCTTGCTACCAAATGAGACTTTTCCTAATCTATATTTTTTCATTTTCTTCTGGATTCCACCAACCATATCCATTAATGTAGCATTTGTAATCTATTGATGAAAGTTTTACTTTTTTAGAGTTTTTTGTTAATTTTTTTACAGATATAACGCCAAGAACTCCTTCAAACTTTGTGTTTTTGGAACAAATTACAGATTTGTACTCTGCAGATGCAATATAAACATATTCTGGAAGTTTCATCGTTTTACATTAACGATTTTAAAGTTCTTGCAAATTCAACAAGACCAATTTGATCATCAATGTGATAACAACTAATATAACGTTCAGCCTTTAATTTGCCTTCATTACAAAGATTAGAAACTTCTCCAACACTTATTTTAGGATATTCTTTTTCGTCTTCCCCCAATCCCATTGTCTTTAAAGATTGTGTTTCTATCCCAATAGATTTACATTGTTCAGCAAACTCTTTGTTGTATATTGGCTGGGCACCATATTCATCTGGTGATGGACAGCCACAATGACCTCCACTCCTTATGATTTTTCCCATTATTTGATTTTCATCTAATGGATTCTTTCTATGATGAAGTTCCATTGCTTCTTTGAGTGGCAAACCCTTTTGTTTGTCTTCAACTGATGCAATCCAATAATACCACGCTCTACGGAACGTCCATTGACCAATTTTTCCCACATAAGAATATGGAACTTCGGTGTTTCCTTTTTCAATTTCAACGTGGGGAATTCCTGCCAAATATAATTCTTCGAGAATTGTTTTATCAGCATCTTTTTTTCCTGCAAGATTTATCATGTTTTTTTATTTTGTTATACGATTTTTATTTCAAAAGGTTACGAACCATCTCTAATTCTTCTGGTTTTAAACTGTCAATCCAATTTGATAGAGAATGTCCAGTTTTGTCCTCCACCATGTCATATATTTTATCATAAACAATCTGTCCTACGTTTGACTGATATTCTGGAATTCCATCAAGATCTTCTTCTCCATACAATTTGGTGTTTAACCAAAGAATTACCATGTCGATTTTTTCAGAACTACTAATATCCAAAGTAATATAATCTAAAATACATATTAGATTGGTTATTTCTACTTTTCCATATTTGTCATAAGATAACGTAATTGAACCATTTAACCAAAGTCCTAAGTGATTTTTTGGCGCATTTTTAAAAACTGAATATCTTTTTTCTTTTTCTTTTACCAAATTAAATTCATCTAACAATTCGTACAAAAGATCTTTGTTTGAATATTTAGGAATATAATAGGAAGGAATATTGTTCAACGCATTTGGTACAACCATAATTTTACTTATTAATTTTTAACATAATGTTCACAATTTCTATTGTACCATCCAGTTTCGTTGGCACATTTACAATTTATTCCCATTTTACACTTTGTCTTCTTAATAATCTTATCATTTCTTTTGTCTTTGAAATCAGAGGGCTTTTTCTGCGATTTAACGAAGTTTTCTAATGACATATACTTGTTATGCTCAAGAGACAACAAACCGTCTTTAAAAGCTTCCATAAACGTAAGAGAGTGGGTAGAAATAATTACCTGGTTTCCTTTAGAAATTAATTCTTTTACTAAGTCTACAAAAAAGAACTGAGATCTTAAACTTAAAGCAGTTTCTGGTTCATCTACAAGAACAATGTGATTTTCATATTTTCTTAAATGCGCAAGTATTGGAAGCATGTTTTCTCCATGAGATTGAAATTTTGAATTTATTGTGTACAACATGTGTGATGAAGATTTTGGATTTGCTTGTGACGTATTTGGATTATCTCTTTCGGTATCAACCCAAATAATACCTTTGTGGTTATTGTCTAAGACAAATTCTGCAGTTTCTTTGTTTTCATTTTCTTTAACAAGAGAAAATATCAAACTTAGAACAGTGCTTTTTCCACATCCCTGGTCTCCAACCAATAAAGTAACGTTCTTAAATTCAAATTTTTGTTTTTTAAAAAAACAAACATAATCTTCTTTTAACTTAATCGATTTAATCATTTAAGCATTTTTTATTTTAACATATTTGATAAACTCCTTCTGTTCTCCTTCGGGGGTTTTGAAGCTTATTTTGTCTTTTTCGTCAATTATGTGGCACGCAACACCATCATATAGAACTTTTCCAGATACAACAATTTTTACATAATTGTGTGTTCCCTTTCTTATTGATTGGGAGTAATTTCCGATTGATTCGTGTGTTGTCATTTTAATTTATTTTTTAAAAGAATTTAAACTATTTAAGGCTTCATTTAAAACACTTTCGAAATGGTCTTTTGTGGTAATTCTTTTATCTAAATTTCCACATTCAACATTAAAGCAATTTGTAACTTCAATGTGATATCCAAAAAAATCATGTTTTATTGTCACTTTTTCCTTCTCTGTTATCATAATTAATTCATCATGACAGTTCTCATCCTGGAAATATAGATATACTGGCAAATCATATTTTGTTTCTATTTCCTTTTTTTCGAATTCAACTACTTTTAGTTTCATTTTTTATTAGTTTTCCAATTCAACATTAAAATAAGAATAAACCAATTCTCTCAATTCTTCTGGATCGTTTACAACACTAAGCTTTACATGGTTACCAGAAACTTCGTCTGCATCATACAAAGCTTGTTCTTTGATGTTATACATAATTCGATCACCATCAAAAGACCAAATTATTTCAAACCTATCAAACCACGGAGAAAAACCAAGCTCTACAAGCTGTTCTTTTGTTATTCTTTTCATAAAATAATTTCCTTGCGGAAACCCATTTTTCACGAAGTGTGGTTGGGATGAGCAAGGTTATTTTTTTCACATATACGAAAAATATTTAAAATTGTTACAAAAATTTCAAATTTTCTTTTTTTTTGTATATTTATAGAAAATAAGAAATAACAAATGATAACTTATAATGCGGAAATAGTTGGACCTCCAGAAAACATGAAATTAATCATGAATTTAATGGAAGAATACCGTATTGTTGTTAACAAAGCATCGAAATTGCAATTTGAAGAGCAGTTAAATTCCATCACCACGCTTCACAATAGGTTTTATTATGTAATAAGGGATGAGCATAAAGGTTTTCCTTCACAGATGGTTATTCGTGCAGAAATGGAGTCTCTTGCGTCATATAAGTCTATAAAGTCAAACAAACACAAATTAACCAAACCGTTTGAAAAAAGGAATTTGTCTATACGTTTGGATAAAAGGATTTATACCAAAACAGAAGATAAAACAAAAATAAGAATAACCACAAAAGAAAAGAAAAAAGAGTTTGAGATAAAGATTTATCCAAAGTTGCAAGAACTGATGGAAAAATACGATTATGTTGACCCATTAATTTTTGTTCGAAATGGAAAACTGATGATTTCTTTAACATTTGATTCTGCAGAAGAAAAGCAGAAAGAAAGTTTATGTCTGGGTGTGGATCTGGGAATAAGAAGAGTTGCTGCATGTTCTGACGGAAGACTTATAATAGATAAAAAGTTTAATGCAGAAAAAAGAAAACTTCGTTATTTAAAAAGTCAACTTCAGAGCAGCGGGACAAAAAGTGCAAGGAAACATTTAAAAAAATTAAAGCACAAAGAAAGAAATAAAAACAAAAACCAAACTCATTTGGTTGCAAACGAAATTTTAAAAACAGATGCCAATATTATTGCATTGGAGAATCTGAAAGGAATAAAAGCAAAAAAACACAAAAATCAAAACAAGAATGCGATAAGTCAAGTTCCAATATTCGAATTAAGAAGAATTGTGACTTATAAGGCCGAGAACATGGGAAAACATGTCTGTCTGGTTTCGCCTGTACATACAAGTCAAATTGATTCTGTTTCTGGAATAAAAGAGGGAAATAGAAAGGGATGCAGATTTTATGCAAAAAGTGGTCTTGTATATGATGCGGATATAAATGCCGCAATAAATATAGCTCGAAGGAGCAAACACCCCATCTCGATTGGAAACTTTCTTGATGGGCAGGGCGTTGTCAAACGTCCAATCGTATGTAAATCACTTTTGTTCGAAAGGACTTAAGTGTATTGCAAGCCCATCCATCAGCTATGCTGTGGATGGGTCATTTGACTTTAATGATAAATTACGAAAGTTTCACCTTCAACAAATTTGTCAATTATATTTTCTTTAAACCTTTTTTTCATTTCCTCGTTTTCAAGTTTGTATTCTACTCCACTACCAAAACCACCTTTGCTGTCTGGAGACTGTTCTGAAAAATACTTTTTCCAATGTTCTTTTAATGTTTTTAGGTCTGTAACACATTTACTGCTCCACATTCCATCTTCATAAAATTGACTGTTTGCACCTTTTCTTTGATATCCAACTTCTTCAATAGCTATACATTTCTCTGTTTTTGAAAAAAGTGGGGGGTTCTTAATTGAAACACTTATAGCTTTCCTGCAAAACTGCCAAGCTTTTACCAGATTGTATTGATATTTTTTTTGTCCACTTACATAAAACTTATATTTTTCAACCCAACCATTTTGAATAAGAAGTTCCTTAAAATCTGCTTCGAATTTTTTGTAGTGTTTATTTTCTTGAAGTTCTGAAAGTTTATTGAAATATGTTTCGCTCCAAACTTTATCAAGCCATTTATATGGTTTATAAAGTGGGTCCATTTTATCATGAAAACTATATTCAAATTTTGGTCCATAAGACATTCCAGTACACTCAAGCTGTTTGACGGTATATCCTTTGTTTTTTATTGCTTCATGTATCTTGTAATATTTATTAACCTTTGTAAAAGCAAGATTTTTAAAAATTGGAACAAGTTCTTTAAATTTTCTTAAAACATAAAAATCTTCAATTCTTTGAGCATTTTCTTTCTCAACAGGAATAACTTTGTAAACAGATATATCAAGTCCCATATTGTGATTTTTCTACACTATACGAAAAATAAACAAAAAAGTTATAGTTTTGCAAGAATTTTATTAATCGCCTTCATGTGATCGTTTATTTCTTTTCTTAGAGTATTTTTCATTCTAAAGCTAGGCCGTGGTTTTGTATTTCCTTCAATGAACACTGATTTTGGCTTTCTATTTCCCCTAATGTTAAGAGAATATTTTCTTTTATCTTTAAAGGTTATTTTGCTGCCATTTTTTAACCACTCCACTTTAGCTTCAAGCCTGGGTCCATCTGGCGATTCTATTCTTATAATTTGATAATCTCCCAGAACTTCTCCAAACCATATTTCGCAAGGATGGTGATTAATTTGTTTTTTGTATTCTGTTTTCCTTTTGTCTGACATTCTCCTGTACCTTTTGTCAAACATTAAATTGGATATACCAAGAATTTCGCAATTTCCACCAACGGTTGCAGACATAAAATCTTCATTATATTGTCCACCAGACTCTCCACATTCACATACTCTCCATCTTTTTTCAATGAGTCTTACAACATCACCGCATGTTTTGCACCTAATTAGCTTCATTGCTATCGTTTTTAACAGGAATATAAAAATCTTCTGGATTTTTTTTAAATTCTCTACCTTTTTTTATAATAGAAATGAACTCTTCCAATCTTTTTTTTGAATCATCTTTTTTCCAAAATTGCCACCACTTTTTTGAGGTTCCAATAGGAATTTTAAAAACCATTCTTCTTTCATGTCCGATCCATCCAGGATCATTAGAATATTTTTCTCCTAGGATATTATTTAATCTAACGGAATGAACCGAATAGTTTGATGGAATTAGATCCCAAAGAATACTGCATCTTTCTTTTGCTTCAGAAAATGTTAATTTGTTTTGTGAAATTTCATTAAACAAAATTTCTTCCTGTTCTGTGTATTTTTCTAAGTTTGTTTCCATTTATTTTATAATTTTTGTTAAAAACCATATTTCACGCCATTGTCCCCAGTAATGTTGATATGTCCACCCATCATCAAAAAACAAATATCTTTCTTTGTATTTTGTTTCTTCAATTTCAACCCATTTAAACCACTTTCCAGTCCAGTGAAAATCTGATTTTAAACCATCTTTAACTATAAAAGGAAAAAAAGAAAAAACCTTTTTTCTTCTAGTTTCATTAAGACATTCAAACTGATGTTCTTCTGAAAGTAAAAAAATGTTTTCCATCGTAATTTATTTTTAATAATGATTTCCAGGAGTGCAAGATTTCATAACACAATCGAAACAAAAGCCGTTTTCAGCGTGTTCGTCAAGTAAATTTCCACACTCTTCACATTCGCCATCACTTTTTTGTTTTTCTAACTTTTTTTTTGGCTTTTCTATATCAAACCACATTAAATCAGAATCACCTTTTAAACCATCAATACTTACTTTAAAACTCTCAATCATAATCCATTTTTTTGTTACATAAGAATAAAGCCCACGCTTAAAAGTACCGTCAATTAAAATTAATTTATAATTGCTGATTGCTGGATTCCCGCTGAAAACATCTTTGGGAATTCCTCTTTTTCCTATTAATTTCATATATTTTTTATTAAAGCAAACTGCTTATCCACATTCCTAATACAACAAGTATTCCCACGCCATTTATCAAAACAAAAGAAATAAAATTTAAATCTGTTACACAAAATTCTCCATTAGAAAATATTACATATTCAACGTAGCTCCATTTTTTCACCTCGGAATCTTTATTTTTTAGAAGCCAAATAATTGATCTTATTATAAAGATTAAAAATATTGGAACATTTAAAACAATCCACAAAGCAATTCCATCTTTATTTGTCATGTGTCCGCCATGATGATATGAATTAATAGGAATTGGAATAATAACTCCAGCTATAGAATTAAAAGTTACAAACACAGATGATAATAAAGTGAAAAATACACAAAGAATTGTCTTCATAAAAATTATTTTAAGTTTTTAATACAAGCAAAAGTATTTTCTGCAATTTCACACAACCATCTTTCCAGTCTTTTATATTCTTCAGAGTCATCACTAAACTCACACTGAAGTCCTCCAAAGTATCTGTATTGACCTTTAAATTCTTCTTTTACTACCATGTCTGCAATGGTGTATGAAAAATTGAAATGGTTGTTCTGGATGAAGATTGTATCTTCTCCAAGTTTTTCAATTTTTATCTGTTTAAGATATTCGCTTTTTTTCATTTTTTTGATTTTTGATTTCTATATAATCTTGTTTTAAGTTTTCTTCAGTATATCCTTTAAATGGAAGTACAAAATCACTTTCATCAAACACAGCGTATTCTCCAATTCTCAAAAAACTTGTCGCGGTTCCTCCATCAATTTTATGAGATAAACAAAGAATATCTTTGTCGTTGTATGCACGGGAAGCAACAAATTTATCGTTATATTTTTCATTGAATGGTTTTAGTGTTTCGTTAATTTCTTCAATTACAGAATCTTTTCCATTCCATTTAAAAACTAAAATTTCTTGAATTTTTCTGTATTTTTTCATTTATTTTATTTTCTTGAATTTGCATACCATACGTTTAAATCAAAGCACCAACGATCAAGTCCCATGCAGGTGTCAAAACATATCAGTTTTTGTTCATAACATTCTTTTATTCCAGGCCAAACACCTGTCCAAACATCTTCTCCTGGGTTTTCACAATCACAAGATAATCTTTGTCCACCACAAGACTTACATCTTGCAACATCGCATCCGTCTAAGTGTTTTTCTCCTGGCTTGGCTCCGCAATCGTGACATTCTTTAGTTGAGCGTCCCTGCTCTTCTTTCCACAATCTTTCACAAATCTCATCAATTTGTTGTTGATTAAGTCCTTTTTGTTCTGGCGTTAAAAACATGTTTTAAAAAATTACTTTGTAAATTTGCATTGTTTCTGGAAAACTTGATTCAACCCAATCACTTATTCTTCTAGCGTGATCTTTATCTGTTTTCACGAAAATATATGCTCCGCTTTTATATCCACCATGACCATTATCATCTCCATCGGTTGGGAAATCTACAAATTTTTCACCATTGGATATTTCTCCAAAAGTTAATGGTTTGGATAAAGATTCTGTTACTTTTGATGGGTATGTAATATCTATGTAATCTTTTATTTCAGCACCGCAGAAAACAACCTTTTTGGGTATTCCACAAATGCGAAGAACACATTTTTCTTCATTATTAAGTCGAATGGTTATTCCATTTGGCTTTTCATCAATTTGAAGTTCAAAAGTTCCAATTGTTGTTTCCATAATTATTCTATTTCAGATTTATTCCACCTTTTTTTTGCACCAAGTTTTGTATATCCGATCATATTCATCCAAACCCATTCACCTTCACGTTTAAGTGATGGGATTTGTTTGTGATGTTGTACTTTTCCACAAAATCTGCAGATGCGAATGTTTGTTTCTTTATTGTAAAAGTCTGAAGTGGTAAACAAATACCTCCAGCTGTGTCCAAATATTTTGCAAAATATGTTTTCCATGTAATTAGTTTAAAAAAGTTGCAGAATTATCTCTTCTTTGCTTCATTAAAGGAAGAAGTGTGTTTCTAACACAATCGCTTACACTGTATGCTAATATGTTAATATCTCCAGAAATTCTTGCACCTTGTATAGCACACAAAATAGAAGTAACAGAAAGTTCTTTTTCTTCTATTGAAATTTCTATTAGTTCTTCAATTTTTTTACTTAATTTTTCGCTCATATTATTAGTTTTTGATATAATTTTCGGCCCAATTCATTGCTGCTTGTCTAGCCATGTAATATTGAATGGTTCCCATTGGCTTCTTGTTGTTTGACCATTCTATAACATTCCAAAAAATAGGAGAATCTTCAATTATATCACGATTTTCAAATTCTTTAACCCCAGGAATATCTTCTAAAACAGAAACAAAACAGGAGTTGTCAAATGGATCTGAATGTTCGTTTGTTCGAATTATGAATTTTAAAACATCATCAACATATCCTTTACCGTCTATTTCCCATCTTATTTCAGAATTGTCTGGCCAAATGGGGCTTTTTTCGAAAGTTAACATACGTTTCGTTTTTTACTCTGGCTTTATAACTGCGATAAATTCTGTTGGTTCATTTTTTGCCCATTCTCTTACTTTGGAATAGTCAGCATAAATCCAATTGTCACATTTTGGTCTTGGATTAAGAGCTTCAAAAGTATCAATTGCTTTTAATCTTTCTTGAGATGGAGCTGGAATATCAAATATACCCTCTTTTTTCATTTTTTCTTGATAATCTTCTACCTTTTTTTCGTAAGCTAACTTATCAAAATTAGGGTTGGGTCCATCATACTCAGGACACTCAATAACTCTTAGTTCAACGTTTTTTCCTCTTAAATCTTCTTCATTCTGAAAAACTGCAAGTCCTATTGCAGAAACTATATTATCTGCTTTGTTTTTTGCTTCTTCGAAAGAAGATTCGTTAATTTTTTTCATTTTGTGTGAAAGATTTTTTGTAATGGTATCTTTCATTTTTTCAAAACTTGAATAAATTTTTGGGGTTTCTGTGATGCTACCAAAAGTATCACCATACCATCCAAGAAATTCTCCATTTGCGTAATACGCAAAACAAATTGATTTTTTCATTTTTTAATTATTTATCTTCATCAATACAACAAACTTTATATTTCTTTCCACTTCCACAAGGACACCTGTCATTCCTCAATGTCTTTTTATCAATAGGTTCCTCCAAATCAAAATCGGCACTCATAATTACCTCTTCAATTCCGTTTAAGTGGTTAATTTCGTGTTGCCAAACTTGCGCCTGGAATCCTTTGTGTGTTTCTTTGTGAAACTCTCCGTCTGGAGTGTAATATTCTACATCAACAAAATGATAGCGATCTGCAACAATGCAATGATAGGCACCATTATATCCCCAGGTTAAGCAACCCTCGGCTCTTTTTCTTTTTATTCCGTAAAATTTTGTAACTTTTGGATCTATGGCAATGGTGCAATTTAAATTTTTTATGTTTTTTACAGCTGCCATTCTTAGATTTACCCTATTTCCATCAGCTGAACACTGATTTGCTGCCAAACCTATACAATCTCTTGTTTTTTCTGCATATGATTTAAACTCCTTAATCGTTTCTTCATTCTCTTTTATGAAATCAGAAACATTTTCAATTGCTGGAGTGGCTGGGGTTTGTATGTGCTGAATTACTTCGAAATCCATATAAAATTTTGTTTTTCTACTTATCTATACGAGTTTTTTGATTTTTTGTTACAAAAAACCCCCAGATTTAATCTTTGGGGGCTGCTTTTTTGTTTACATATTCTCTAAGTTTTTTTGCGGATTCCAGATATGCTTTTCTCAATTTGTGAAATTCTTCATCTATTATTTCTTTCCAATCACTATAACCTTCAAAACAATAGTCCATACCTTCTTCTTTTATTCGGTATTTAACACTTCTCCAATTTTCTTCTTGAGTTATTTTATCTTTTCCCATAAGAATTAAAATTCAATTGATTTTGCCATTTCTTTCAAATCATTTAAAAGCGCCAATTTAATTTTTCCCATTCTTGAGTTTACTGCGGAGGCACCATAACTTATTCCAGTAGACATATCTCCTTCAGATTCTTTTAAGTAACCTTCTATTGTCACCAAAGTATCTTTAAATTTTGCATTTAACATTTCTTCTGTTGAAATCTTTATTTTAATTTTTTGAGGCTTTTGAACTTCTGTAATTTCCATTTCTTGCATTGTTTTTATACAATCATCGACCATTTCATCGGTAAACAATGAGTATATTACCTCTCCGTCTTTTAATTTAAGCTTTTTTCTTGTTTCTTGTTTTTCATCTGTTCTATTTCCAGAATATGTTAAAGGAACATCGTATGTTTCAAGATGAACTTTTTTTATAGTTGCTTTTGAATTAACAAAATCACTTAAAAAAGATATTGGAATAGAAGGAACACCAGGTAAACTATCTGTTGTAGCAATTACTTTACCATGTGGGCATTTTGGATATTCTCCATTTAAACTTCTTTGTAACTTAAAATCTTCTTTTCCAATTCCCCAAAAAATATAATAATCTGCAGCTCCAATTGGCTCATCGTTTGAAACAAAATAAACATGTTGCAATCTATTTCCAAACCACTGAAAAGATTTAAAAGCATCTTCTTCATTTTTTGGAATGTTATAAACACCTTCTTCTGTTTTATAAAGAAATTCAGATGGCAAACAAGCATCTTTATGCTCATTAAATTTAGCTTCTAATACAATTAATTTTGCTTCCATTTTATATTAATTTAATTTGATTTTCTCCATTTTCATCAAAGGCATCAACTATACAAGGATGATGTGAATGTATATTTGATAAATTCAAAAGAATTTGCAAATAAAGAGCTTCATCATATCGGAAAGATGTTGTGTTCTTTCTTGGGTTTTTTATTTTGATTCCGTTTCCAGTGTTTATTAATCTAAAAAGCAAGGAACCCCTAACGTGTTCGCACCACACTTTGTCATCAGATGCAAATATAGAATAAACATCTTCATCATTTTTGGATTTTTCGATTGTAATTACATATTCCAATCGTTTGTATTTATCTCTTACAAAGAGTTTTTGAGGAATTTTTGTATTCATATGTTTAATTTTACCAAGAAATGTCTGTGCTTATTTCGTTAACTCCACTGTGACTTTCATTTACACAAAATCCATCCAATTTTAGATTTGCTTTAACATCATCTCTTAAGACTCCAAAATAAGAGATATTAAAACCACCTTTTTCTACCTCTTTTGTGATTAATTCAATCACTTCTACATACTGTATGTGACGTAGTTTTTCGTTAAACTCTACAGATTTTCTTCTTGCTTCTTTTGCATCCATATTTTTATAAAAATTAAGGCAAGAAAATCCATTCTTCACGCAGTGCGGATGGGATGAATTGCCAATTAATATTCAAATATACGAAAAATTTCTTAAAATGTTTCATAAATAATTAGATTTTTTAAAATTTTTGCATATTTATTCTATATAAGAAAAAGGAATAAATGTTAAAGGCATATAAATATAAGATAAAACCAAATGAAGAACAAATTGTTTTGTTAAGCAAACATTTTGGCTCTATTCGTTTTGTATATAATTATTTCCTAAATGAAAGAAAAAGAGAATATGAAACAAGTAAACAATCTTTAACTTATGTAGATAACGCAAAGTCTTTAACGATTTTAAAAAAAGAAGAAGATTATTCTTGGTTAAAAGAAATAAATTCTCAATCACTTCAGTCTTCTTTAAAAATATAATTAAATCTTTAGATTCCATAAAGCAATCTGATTCACTGTATTTTTCTAATTGTTTTTTGATACCATCTTTTCCTTCACAAACAAAAGCTCCATCCTTTCTTATGCCTACAATTTTTAATTTTTCTTTTATTATTCCGCTCCATTTTTCAATATGAAAAACTTCAAATGCCTTAAATTCAGAATTTTCTTTAATAAAATCATCAACTGTTTTTTTTGTTGCTGAATAAGATTGTTTGTCCTTTGAATAGAAAGGATCGTCAATTGCAGCATAAAATTTTTCTCTATCAAGATCAAAATATATTTCAACCTTTCTATATGTGTCAATTAAAACTCTATCATTCATATTATTGTTTTTTTAAATTTTTTTCTATAAATTGTTCGTAAGATAAAGCGTTTTTGTTTAACCAAATAACTGCAGAAGCATTGTTAAGCTTTCTCCACTCTTCTACAATCCACTCTGGAGTTCTTACTACTCCATCTATATCACTTAGACATCTAAAATGTGTCTGACAAGTAATAAACCCCTCTTGACTAAAAGTAACATCGAAAATAACTTTTCCATCTATTATTTTATAATCTGGAACACTTTGTTCTTCAATTGTAAGAGCAGAGTTGTCTGTTAACATTTCGATATATCTGTCGGTAACTCCTTTCATGAATTTTTCATATTCTTTCCACTGTGGTTTTATTATTGCGTATTTTTGCTTTTGCACAACTTCTTCGTTGCACGTTTTGACCTTTTCTAAGCAACATTTTCCAACAATCTCATCTACCCACTGCTTTAGAGGTTTGTGCTTAAGAATTTCTGGATTTGCAGCAAGATGCTGCACCAAAATCACCTCTTCGCATTTTGCTCCAGTTTCATCATCAATATCATCTGATAAAACATGAAACAATGACTGATGTAAATTCAATTCAAAATCTTCAATTTCTTCTGGTGTCATATTAAAGTATATTCTTTTTTTGCCATTTTTGTAATAGTTTTTTAATCTATACGAAAAAAAACAAAAAAAGTTATATGTATAAGAAAAAAATTAAGTATTTGATATATAGTCCAAAGATTTTGATCCTCCTTCGATAAATATCTCCGCAAGATCACTTCTTTGGTGTACTATATCTAAAACTCTTGAGATTGTTACAATTATTTCATTTGGGTCTGTTTGGTTTATAATTTCTGCTCCCAAGTCCAATAAAGGTTTTAAGCCAAAGTCACTCAACAACCATGCACCATTAGAAAAAGTCGGTAGATAGTCATCTATATGACAAACTTCGTTTAGAAATTGATCTGCTGCGGAAAAATTATAATTTTTAATATAATCTTCGTTTTTAGTTTCTTTATATTTCTTTTTACACCACTTACTAAAATTCCCCCCTCTATCTTCACCAGTTTTTTGATTATAATCAAAAGTGTCATAAAATTCTTCAAATGGGAAATGAGGAGTATGCCCTCCAATGGCGGTTAGAACATCCAGTTTAGCAATATTTTCTAAAATAAGTTGTTTCCATTGGAAAACATATTTGACTGGAAATCTAAAAAATTCTCCAGGTTTACCAGGATCAGCGTGCTTTACAAAATCTTTAAGAGCATTATGATATTGCTCTTTTGGCATTACATTAAATGTTACTTTTTCTTTGTATTTTATCATTCCAAATATATCTCTTGTCAATTCATCGAAATAGTAATACCAATCTTCAGATGTTTCAAATTCTTCTTTTAGAAGTTTTTCAACACATTCTCTAATTATTTTTCTGATTATGTTTTTTGCATCCATAAAAATAAATAGTTACAAAAAATTTAAATCTATTTATATTAAATTAAACTTTTATGGAGAAATTACGTAAACATATAAGAAAAATAATAATGGAATCTCTTATGGAAAATATTCACGTATTTAGAGGTGGAGCAAAACAATACGGAACCTTTGATATGGATAAAATAGGATCTGGTGATGGAAAAAGCCTTGGTGGATGGGGAATTTATTGTTCTGACTCATATTCAGTTGCTCAAAGATATTTTTTAAAAGGTGGAGAAATAAAAGAATTTGACATAAAAGATGGAAACTACTTTGATTTAGATGAACCTTTGGATGAAGGAACTGCTCTTCAAATATTAAACGAAATAAAAGGAATGGGTATTGAAGAAGATCAAATTGAACAATTTCAAACCGATTATATAGATTACATTAAATACGGAGACATTACAAACCACAGTGCATACGACTGGCTTTCTTATGTGCTTGGTGGAGAAAAAGAAGCTTCGTTATTTTTACAGTCAATGAGGTTTAAAGGAAACAAAATGAGGGACAGATGGGAACCAGAAGCCACAAATTACATTTTGTTTGATCCAAAATATATCATAAATTATTAAAAACTATTTCAACATGGACACAGTGTCCATGTTACCATAAATTTTACAAAAAAAACAGCTCCATCAAGGACACTTTGTCCTTGAAAATGTCCTTGAGATTATTTTTTCAATTGATTTTCCTCTATCTTTTTAGAAGCCCAGTGTACATCGGAAGCATCAACAATTTGTTTAAACTCTGGCCTTACATATTTGGCAATTGATCTTCTGAAATCAATAAAATTAAATTCATCAGCAACCCTTACAACATAACCCTCGTTTTTTTGTTCGTAGGGTACGAATGCTGCGATTATTTTATCTTTGTCATATATACCATCAAAAATTACAGGAACCGTTTCTAATGAAAGTATTTTGGCATATTCTACAGTTTCATCCCAAGAGACGCATTTGTTGTCAAACCAAATTGAAAAAACCATAAAATATGAAGATAGCTCATCATATTTAACAGAATGAAATGCATAAAGATTTTCTCCACATATCCTCATGTTTTCATCCATCAAATGTTTTGTTTTTGCCCACAATCCTTTTACCCAATTTCTAGATTCATGATTAGAGGAATCTAATGAACGAGCATGAATATAATCATTATACCAATTTGTATTTTCTCCATCCATTTTAAGCGACACAACAACTCTTTTACCTGTAAAGTAATCATCGTTTTCTAGTATTCTATCATCTTTTTTAAGATTGCTCCATGGTAGGTGATAAGTGCGGGGATATTTTACATATTTTTGAAAAGTATCTAAAACATTTCCTTCTTTTAAAACTTTTTGAACGTTTTCATCATAAAACAATTCCCCCTTTAACCTGGTGCCCACTGGAAGAATGATATTGCCCCATTTGTCATATCTATAATCTGAAAAGAAATGATCTGGAAGAATTATTTCTTTGATACCTGCTTTTTCCCTTAGTGTTTCACAAGATAAGATGGTTTGTTCAGCTTCAATATGGTGGATCTCACAAAGAGCTACTCCATTTGAAAGAAAATATTCACCATTTGAAAACAATTTTCTTTCTAAAATGTGGTGGGCATCTTTGGCTGGTTGTTTACATATAACACAGCAAAAGGAGTCTCTTTGAAAGACTCCTTCTCTAAAACTATCTCTTGTTAAAAGACTTTCCATTACGAATTTTTACAAAAAAAGTTACTCTGTAGGCTCAAAATGATGTAAAAAAACTTGATAAGGAATTAAAAAATGATTTCCAAAAGAATTTATTATAAATGCAAAAGCGGTTTCGTTTTTTAATGTTATATGACAAAATTCACAAACTTCACCTTGAACAATCACATTACTTCTTTCGTTTACTATTTTTATAAGAGATTTTACTTTTTGCATAATTTTATGATGTTTTTTCGTAATAATCAAACTTAAAATCAGTGAACATTTTTTCAAAAAAATCTTCCATTTCTTTTAGTTTTGTAATTGGTCTCCATTTGTTCGGCAAAAAATCTGCAGAAAAAGACACATCAACAGTTTGGTCCTTCCCGCTTCCTTCTTTGTTTTCATCGATGTACTTATCATTTCTAAATTGCACATGGAATGTATATCTATCTATGTCTTCCCCTATTTTTGGAAATTGTTTTGCAAAATTATAATGATATCCTGTTATGAAATATTTTGTTCCACATTCATCTGTGAAACGCTTTTGAATCCCCCTAATGGAGTTTTTAAACGTATCGTTAAAAAACTTATATCCATTATCAACCAGAGTTTGTTCGAACTCATTATTTATACTTTTATCAACCTCACTCATAAAATTTATTTTTTAATTTATTTTTTAATATACTTTTTTTCCTTTTTCGAATTCTTCACAATTTTTCTTTGGGAACGGTCTATTTTTGTTATGTTCGTCAACTTCAGTCCATTCAACTCCGTCCATTGCATCATAAATTTCTGGATACTCTCTTATTTCCCACATTGGATTCATGTTTTGATCGTAAACCTTTGTGTCTGAATCTATCTTTCTTTTTTCTACTTTGAAATATAATCCTTTAACTTTACAATGTAGCATTCCATTTCCAAAAGAACAATTATTACAAATTCTGCAGGCTTTGTTTTCTGGATTACAATAACATTTCTTTTCGTGATTAGCTATTTTGTCTTCCACATCAGCTTTGTGTCCACATTTGAATTCACATGTAAAATAATCGATTGTTTTTAAATACTTTGGCATAGTTTTAATATTTAGTTAATTTGAGCCATCAATAGGCATCCCAGATAAATATTTCAACTTTTAATAGATACCCAAGTTTTCATTACTTTATAAGATTTACATCATCAATTATAGAGTTTATTTCATCAAATCCAATTTCTTCTTTTTTATACAATCTATACTTAAATGCTATTTCTTCAACGGTCAAACCATCGATGTAGGCATTGTAGACAAATTTTATGACGCTTTTTTTGAAAAACATTGTTATTATCATACTGATTTTAATGTACTGTAATTTTTATATATATTAAACTTTCTTTCCAAAAAAATTGTTGAATTTTTATAAATATATTTTAAGAGTTTTTTGCTTTTTGCAATTGCTAAATCAAAATAAAAAACATTCATATTATGCCTTTTGTCATGTGATAATTTTTTAGAAATTTTGCAAATAAAAAGAACTTTTTTTAAAAACTTTTTTGTTCCTATTAAATTTGTTTTAAGTTTGTTTTTTTTAGCACCACAAATCATCACTGATCCGTCTCCATCAAAATATCCCCTTATAAAATGATTTAAAAATTCAACTGGAACTTGATCGCTGTTTGGAAATTTAAGAGTTAAACTTTTTTGTGGAGTTACACCTAATAATACCAACATACTTTTCAAATGTTTGTTTGTTACAGAAAATCTACATCTATAACTATCTGTTTTTACATTAGATTCATAACTCATAAATTTTGCAAATTTTTTTAAATGTTCAACATCTTTTAATCCTAATGTCAACTCAAAATTATTATCTCTTTTACTTATATATCCATCAGCATAAATAAAACCCAACCAATATGCTTTTTCTTCAGTATCAATTTTGTCGAAAACATTTTCATTAAACCTTATTTGGTTATGTCTATTAACTACATCAACTCCTAATCTTTTAAATTTTAAAGATATTACAGAAACACAAATGTTATTTAATTTAGCAATATCACTTAAACTTTTTCCAGAGTTGTATAATTTAATACTTTCTTCAACATTCCATTTAATTTCATTTTGTCTGTTTATAACATTAACTCCGTTTTTTTTTAAGTATTTTAATACATAATATATACTAATTTTATATTTTTTACTTAATTTTGCAGCACTAACACCTGATAAATATTCTTCTACCATTTTTTTATTTTTTTATATATTCATAAATATACAAAAAAATAAAACAGGTGTTTTCCGCAACCGTTTACTCCATTAAATTTATTTTTATTGAATTGCCATTATAACAAATCCTTCTTGTAGCCCAAATTTACCACCTTTCATGAGATAAGTGACTTTTCTAGCCATTTCTCTTCCTGTATAGCTTTTTTTAACTGGGTTATATTCTTTTAAGATCAAAGTGTCTCCAACATTAAAATTTCTGTCATTTTCTCTTATTTCAAATGTTTTGTGACCCATGAAGATTTCGTGGAAATATTCTGGCCAGGTTTTTAGTTCGTGTATCATTCTACAAAAGTATTAATTATATTTCACATAACAAAACTAAAACTGATCTTTTATTTCTTTAGGAATTGAAACTTTAAACAAAAACCAATTACAATCCCTTCTGTCTTTTATTTTTCTTATTGAATCTTCCATTTCTGTTTCGCAACCACTTATACAATTCATTGCTGTTGTTACTTTTTTATCAAAAGATTCCATTACACAATTGAACTTTAATTCTGGATACTTAGCAATATATACACTTAAAGATTCTGCATCTACAGGAGACATTTTTGCAAATATTTCCTTTTCATATTCAGGATATGTCTTTGTGAAATATTCTTCAAATTCTGTTTTTATATTTTGTAAAATTTTTTCACAATTTTTCTTTTTTCTTTTCCAACTAAAATAATTGTTAAACTCTTCCTTTTGGTATTGTACCATTGCAAGATTGTTAAAAAATCCAGCTAAAAAGAAAATTAAAGAAAACGAAAACATTACACAACCAAATATGAAAAAAGGACAATTGCTATCACTTTCCGCAAGTTTGTTAGATGTTAAAAACGCTGCAGTTCCTAGAACGCAAAACATTAAGATTGAATAGATAAAATTCATAATTATTAAAATTTAATTGTTAATACTAAGTTAATTTGATTTTTTATTTCTTGATTCTAAACAAATAATACAGTTTTTTAATTTATCACAAAGTAGTTTTTCGTTTTGTTTTCTTAAGTCGTGAACAGTTTTATCTCTTGCTATGATTTTCTCATTCAATTCCTTATAAAATTTTTCTCTTTTAAACTCTTTATTTTCTTCATGTGTAAGTCTTTCCTTCTCTTTTATAATGTTTTCTAAAAAAGAAATTTTATGTTCCAGCTCCTGAATAAAAGACGTAAGGGCCCCCACCTCTTGCCTGGATATTTTTAGAAGAGCAGAATCTGGTATTTTTTCTACAGGATGATCTTCTTCCAATTGTTGTAATAATTCTTCCATTTTTTATTTTTTATAATGAAAATCTATAAATTGTGGCTTCGGTAATTCCCATTTTTCCAACACTTTTCCACTAACCGATATTTCGCCTCTATGATTATCATCAATACCAGGGATACATCCTGGACAATTAAATAAAACAAGTTGTAATTTAGCAAAATACCCATCACTTTTTGGAAGTGTTGTGTGAGTTATTTTAAACACTTCATCTCTTTCAAATGAAATTGTTCTTTGTAGATCAATACACCAAACATAAGTTCCAGCTGGTAACTTAACATAATCTCCAATTTTAAATCTGTTTTCTTCCATTATCTTTTTAATTTTGATTTAATCATTCTCAAAGCTTTTGCATCATCTTTTGTAATAGGGCGTTTCCATATTACCTTTGTTTTCCACCATTCCACTGTTTCCCAAACATCTTTTTCTTCTTTTTTAACACCTTCTCTTGCAAGTTCTTCAACAGTCATTCTCACAAATTCTTTCTCCCAACCAAGCTCTTCCAATCTTATTTTTTTCGTTTTAATCAGAACTGGAAGCATTTCTAAATAATTTGACCTATCCACTCTGCTGTGTATATAGAAATCAAGATCTTCTAATGATATTTTATCATAGTTTAAAATAAACCAATCTCCAAAAAACAATTTAAAAGCAGTTCTTCTTTTCCTATCATCAAGTGTCCATGAATCTTCAAAAAATAAAACTTTTATAACTTTTTTAAAAAAACTAGAATCATATTTTTTGTCATTGTCCACAACATCTTCAACTGTAAAAATGCAATCTTTTGGTGAATTTGGATAATGTTCTCTCCAGCCAAAAAACCTGTACTTGGCATATTCTTGTCTCATTTCAGACCAATCATGATGATAAACAACACGACTTCCCCTTTCGATTTTACTGTTAATTTCTTTCTGCCATTCTTTAAACGTTAATCTGCCATCAGTCAAAACGTTTTCTTCATCATAAATTAAACGAATGGAATTTCCATAACTGTCAGGATTAAATATATTTATTCCATCTGGGATTGGGGTGAAAATATCAGTTCTATCAATAATTCCTTGAAGAACCAAAGAGTTTCTTTGATATTGCATTACCAAATCATCAGCATTTTTTTGGTCATGTTTGCTGGAATATTCCTTTTCACTTATTTCCTTATATATTTTGTTTATTTCATCTCTCAATGGAAAAAGTCTTGGGTGAACTTTAATGTTTGTCCAAATACGATATAAATTATCTCCATTTCTTATAAGGAAATAAGTTTTCATATCTTCTGGTTGATTATTGGCATTACTCCACATGTTTCCATAATCTTTTTTTTCTCTTCTAACTCTAAATGCAACCACACATTTTTGTTCAGGAATAATCTTTTTAAAGTTATCGGAAATCCAAATATCGAATTTTTGAATATCTTCAAAACTAAGTCCCCCATTTTCGTAAATTCCAATTTCTTCATCCATGAACAACAATTGTTGTCTCATACAAATTGGTTCATCTGCCGAGGCTTTTTGTCCCTGAGTTAATTGATAAACTTCTTCATGAACACCGAGGTATAATTCTATTGTATATAATACCTTATATATTTTTTCGAGTTTTATGTTAAATTCTTCTATAACAGCAAGAAGATTTCTTCTTTTTCTTTCAAGAATTCCATGTAAACGGTTATGAAGCGCTTTTACATAATTTCGCTGAATCTCCAATTCTTTTTGTGCTTTAATTAAAGAATCTGAAGATTTAAGATGGACAAGTTGAGTACTGTTTTCGTTTGAGTCTCCTGGTTCTTTTATTTTAAAACCATCAATACTTTTCTTTCCACTTATTATATCAAAAACGTCTCGATCTAGTTCTTCAATAGACACTTCTAGCTTCGAATAATCATCAATGTAATATACGTCAATTTCTCCATATCTATGTTCATCACCATCGTCGTCAACATACTTAGAATATGGTTTTTCACCAGAAAAATCAACATGTAAAACATTGCCGTCTCTGTTGATAATTTTATCTCCATGACGAAGCTCAATGTTATCTTTAAGATGAATTACCTTGTTGACAAGATCTATCCTTTTTGATTTTGCTTTTTCTAATTCCATGGAGATTTTATTTTTTCAATCTTTCAAATTCTACAAGTTGTTCTTTTGATAGTTTATCTTTGGGGAAAAATTCGTAACGATAAAAATTTTCGTTTTCCCAAAATAAAATTTTTAACCCTTCAGTTTTAACTGAGAAAAGTTTTTCTCCAGTTTCCTCAAGTTGTTCAACAACATCCTCTGGATCTTCATAATCGCTTGTTTTCAAACGAAAACTTGAAGCTGCCATAGTTTCCTTAATCCATTCGGCCATCTTTGTTTTATTGCTGTCTGGAATAAAGTCCTCTACACTATAAATGTATTTTGGCATAGGTGGACTATCACAACCAGACAAACAAACTATAATTGCTAAAAATGTAATCAAAACAAGTGTTGTTGTTAAAAATAGTGCTTCTTTCATAACTTTTATTATTTAATATTTAACTATCTTTGTTTCTATTTTGTTAATTTGTACGAAAATAATTTAAAAAAGTTATTGTTTTCTTTAGAATTTACAAAATTTTATCATATTTATATTTGTAATGACAAAATATATGAAAGAAACTAATAAAGAAATAAATATAAATTTCAGAGCAACGAAAGAATTAAAAGAAAAATATATTTCTTTTTGTAAAAAATATGATTATATTTTTTCTAAAAGACTTCGTGCTCTTATGGAAAAAGATTTAAGAGGAGAAATTAAATAGGTATGAAATTCATAAGGTCATATAAATACAAGTTATATAACAGCCACAGAAACGATGTGTTGGTTCATGATATAGAGTTATATTCCGAGGTATATAATCACTGTATTGCCTTATATAACCGATTCTATAGACTTTATAAGAAACACATTGGGAAATATGATCTACAAAAGCATTTGACCAAAATAAAACATAGGTATATGAATAGGTGGGAGGGCTTGGGATCACAAGCAATTCAGGATATAACAGATCGTTTGGATAAATCATATAAGTTATTCTTCTCGAATTTAAAAAGGAAAGTAAAAACTTCTCCTCCATCATTTAAAGGAAGACATCATTATAAATCATTCACTTTAAAACAGGTTGGATATAAACTTGACCAGGAAATGAATGAAATCACAATAAATAAAAGGAAATATAAATATTTTAACAGCAGGAGTTTTGAGGGAAACATAAAAACACTGACCGTTAAAAGAAATCATAAAGGAGAAATATTTGCAATTTTTTCTGTGGAGCAAGAAATGAAACCGAAAGTTGGATTCGAGACGGGTAAAATCGCTGGGTTTGACTTTGGTTTAACGACGTTTCTTGTGGACTCGGAAGGAAAAGAATTTGTTTCTCCAGAATATTTAAAAAACTCATTTGAGAAACTTAAGGTTTTGGGAAAGAATTTATCCAAAAAGAAAAAGGGAAGCAACAATCGAAAGAGGGCAAAGTTGCAACTTATTTCTTTGCATGAAAAGATTTCCAATCAGAGAAATGATTGGCAGTGGAAGCTTGCATTGGATCTTGTTCGTTCTTATGATGTTATTTGTTTGGAGAGTTTGTCTTTTCTGCAAATGCAGAAAAGCAAAAATCTGCAAGCACAAAAACAAAAAAGAAATCGTGCAAGAAAAATGCTTGACCTGTCGCCTGGTTCCTTGTTTGAGAAAGTTAAATATAAAGCGGTGGAATATGGGAAAAGAGTTGCATTTGTTGACAAATGGTTTCCATCAACCCAGATATGCAGCGAATGTATGCATGTTATAGGAAGAATGGATGAAAGCATTCGTGAATGGGTTTGTCCCATTTGCGAAACCAAACACAACCGTGACCATAACGCTGCAAAAAATATTAAAAGAGAAGGGACATCTTCTCTTGGTATAGGTGATGTTAGACTTGAGGATCGAAAGATTCTTGAGCTGTTGCCGTTCTAAAACCAAAATCCCACGTGCTTCAACTGTGAGAGTATGTCAATGTTATTCCCCAAATTTTCATTTTATTTTTTTTCTTTTTCTTCCAAATCAGAATATATTTTCTTTAAATGGCTTTTTGTTTCAGTTGAAATTTCTGCGATCAGATGGTTTATTAATATTTCTTTGTGTCTGTAAAAAATAGTTTTTAATTTTCCTATAAGATAAAGATCATAAGAGAAAAAATAAGAATATTTTCCATTCACAAAGTGGATAGATGTAAAATCAAATCTAATGAGTTTTAAGCCATTTTTTATGTAGAAGATACCAGTTGTTGGACTTGCCTCTAAAACTGATTCATTAGAAGAAAGAAGCTTCCTGGCTATATTATAAACATAACGTTGTTCTTCTGTGAGTTTACCTAAATGTCTTTTTAGTTTGTTATGTTCAAACTTTGCTAACATTCTTAAATACTTCGTTTTTAACATTTTATTCGTTTAATTTACGTTTCAACAGATTATACGACAAAATAAGAAAAAAGTTGTGGTTTTTATACTTTTTCTATTACAAAAAGTCCAAGTAATTTAATTCCCAGGACCAAATTTGACAATTTTTCTTCGAACATTTTTTTGTTATTTTCACTTCCCCTTATAATACAAGTTCCATAAAGAGAATTAATTTCTTTACAATATTCGACAAGTGACTCAAATAGTACATTGGGTTTTAGATTTATTCTTGATTTTAAACAAGCAAACTCAAGATCTCTTGATGTGAATTCATTGAAGTGTATAATTTCGCACCCAGCACTAATCAAACGAGCTGTTGTGTAACTAATATATAGTCCTGCAGAGTTCTTTGGGTTGTTTATAATATCTAAATTTATACCTTTATTAACTTCGGGATTTGATTTAAGAATAAATCCAGCAAACAAATTGTAAATTAGTGAAATATTGTTATTAAACTGTTCGTTCATTTGTTCTATAAATTCATCTACAAATATTACATTACCAGTCCTACTGGCCATTTTTTTACCAGAAACTTTAACAAGCCCCAATCCAATATGCTCAATTAATGGATACATTTTTTTTAGCATATTAAAATGTGTACTTTGTTCGCTTCCTGTTAAATAAAGCGTTGGGGAATTTAATAATTCTGCCAATGCAACATCTTGATAAAAATATGAAGTTTGTCCTCCACTTTTAATTCCCACTGTTTTTTCTCCGTCAATTTCAAATATTTGTGTTCCATCATATTCATCTGTTCCTGGCTTAAGTAAGTTTCCATTATATTTTATTTCAGATGCAAAAACTTCTTTGTCAATATGAAAATTAAATTCAGATAAATGTTTTTTCAATAATATTAATGCGCTTTCTTTGCTTACTTCTCCAGTTAACGTATCACCATATATGCTGACAGTTTTTTTACAAATTCCCAGTGATTTAAATGCTTTTGCCAGTACAAGATTAGAAAGATGTCCAATGTGAAGTTTTTTATTAAGGTTTGGACTAAAACCATCCATCCACTCAAACTTCTTTGATTCAAAAAAAAGGTCTGACATTTCAATGTTCTTTGGAATATTAACATTAATGAAATTATCAGAAAATTCAACTTCAAGATTATTGGCATCAATCCAATTTTTAACGTCCTGAACAAAATTGTTAATTTTTTGTTCTGGAGTGATAAAAGCACAAAGTTTAAATTCTTTTGATATAGACTTTGGAACTACTTTTAAATTATTTATTTCTATTTTTTTCATTTTTTTAAATGTTATATACAACTAATACGAAAAAACCCCATAAAAGTTTCAATTCTTATTTAAGAAATAAAAACATAAAAATTATTTTATAAATAATGTGTGTTTTTACTTTTTTCTTCATATTTAATTATAAAGTGTAAAACAAATTGTTACCCAATAATAAATAAAATGTTATTAACTGAATCACATATTATAAACGAATCTACCGAGTTAAATGAACTCACGTTTAAATGTAAAAACCTTTACAATAAGGCTAATT
>Ga0172379_10002057_pt1 | contig 37229 bp, 34 predicted proteins | sample GrowelOW334metaG_FD_119756 | JGI IMG/M metagenome (GOLD analysis project Ga0172379, IMG submission 119756) | Groundwater microbial communities from an aquifer near a municipal landfill in Southern Ontario, Canada - Groundwater well OW334 metaG | ecosystem: Environmental > Aquatic > Deep... | reverse complement strand
GCGTCGTTCGCGCTGCCATAATAAAATCACCTCCTTTCTTTGTGAGATGATTTTATTATATACCCGAGAGCTACGCTTTCAAACGCACTCACCAGCTAACGCTGGTGGATTATCTATGTATACCAAAACGCTTCGATAAATATCGAAGCGTTTTAAAATATTAGAGTAAGATTTTACAATTGAACCTTGATGCCAGGACCCATGGCGCTGGAAATGAAGACCTTCTTCAGGAAAGAACCCTTAGAAGTGGCTGGCTTGGATTTCTTGACGGCATCAATAATAGTCTGGAAATTTTCTAACAATTGAGCATTGTCAAAGGAGACCTTGCCAATCAAACAATGCAGATTAGCAGTATCGTCATTCTTGAAACTAACTTTACCTTTCTTCAGTTCTGCAACTGCCTTAGCTGGGTTAGGAGTGACTGTCTCGTTCTTAGGGCTAGGCATTAGGCCACGAGTGCCGAGGATCTTGGCAATCTTGGCCAAGTTCTTCATCATCAAGGGCTCAGCTACAGCTACTTGGAAATCAGTTTTCTCAGTCTTGGCAATCTCAGCAATCAATTCATCGTTACCGACTAAATCAGCACCAGCAGCTCGACAAGCCTCTTCATTTTGAGGAGAGACGAAGGCTGCTACTCTGATGCTCTTACCAGTACCGTGAGGCAGACTGACTGCGCCACGAACCTGTTGGTCACCCTTACGAGGATCAATTCCAAGACTGAGATGAATCTCCACTGAGGCGTCAAACTTCGTCTTGGATAATTTCTTGGTTAATTCAATCGCTTCCACCAGAGGGTAGGACTGATTCTTATTGAAACCAGTGGCTTCAATTTCTTTGCTTGATGTTCTTGGCATAAATTTGTAGTGGTACTGACGTCATGGTTAACATGACTTCCACCAGCTAGTTAATAATCTTTAATAAAATTTTAGTGTAAATTGTTTTATATACAGACAATTTCTAATTTCTAATTTCTAATTTCCAAACAAATCACAAATTCAAATAAATATATTTCAAATCAAATTTGGAACGGGTCTTTGATAATTTGAGCTTTGAGCTTGATTTGTAATTGGATATTAGACATTGGAAATTTTAAGATTCGATGTTTTCGGTAGGGTGCAGTGCTCGCAATTAATAACGTGAGATCCCCGACTGAATCGGGGATAAAAATTATTTTATCTCAACTCCCATCTGACGAGCGGAGCCGGCGATAATACGCTTGGCTGCCTCAATGTCAGTAGTGTTCAGGTCAGGCATTTTAATCTTAGCAATCTCGGTCAAATCAGCGTCGCTGATACTACCGACTTTCTTCAAGAGAGCACTACCAGAGCCTTTAGGAATCTTGGCAAATTTCTTAATCAATTCTCCGGCTGGGGGAGTCTTCAGGATGAAACTATAAGTACGATCAGCGTAAACGGTAATCTCGGTTGGAGTGACATCACCCATACGATCTTGAGTAGCGGCATTAAATTTCTGACAAAATTCAGAAATATTCAAACCGTGCTGACCCAAGGCCGGACCGATTGGAGGTTGAGGTGTGGCTTGACCGCCACGAATCTGTAACTTGATTTTGGTTAATATTTTCTTGGCCATATTTTTTTACAATTACAAATGTCAAATTTCTAATATCCAATCAAACCAGAAGCTCAAATGTCAAAATAAATTATTTGACATTCGAAATTTGAACTTTATTTGGAATTTGATATTTGGGTTTTGATATTTTACGATTATATTTTCTTGATTTGTAAAAAGTCTAGTTCCACTGGTGTTTCACGACCGAACATAGAGATAGAGACTTTAATCTTGCCTCGCTCCTTGTCGATTTCGGTAACCTTACCGTCAAGATTCTTAAATGGACCATCCATGATGCGAACCGGTGTATCAACTTCTAGATCCATCTTGAATTTCGGTTCTTCGACACCCATTCTCTTCTGCAGTGACTTGATTTCTTCGTCACTGATAGGAGTTGGGACTGTGCCGGTACCGATAAATCCAGTTACATTCGGAGTGTTGCGGACAGCATACCAGGAGTCGTCGGTCACTACCATTTCCACCAAGACATAACCTGGAAATATTTTTTCTTCGACTACCTTTCTCTTACCATTTAATATTTTTATTTTCTTTTCTTTAGGAATTAGAACATTGAATATCTTGTCTTCCATATCCATGGATTCAATTCTTTGCTTCATGTTCTGAGCCACGTTCTCTTCATAACCACTATAGGTATGAATGACGTACCAGCGTCGGCCTTGGTTTAAAGTTTGTTTGGCCATATTGTTTACTACTAACTCATAACTCGCAACGCATAACAGGTTTGATGAAAATTATTAGTCAATTTGTTTTATCTGATCGATTACAAACGACTTGTTTATTTCGCCCTGTTACGAGCTAAGAGTTATGAGTTACGAAAGTTAAATGTGCTATTTAATTAAAAATTGATTTAATAATCTATTGAACAAATTGTCCAAGGCGAAAGTAAATGCCGACACCGCAATAGTAATACCTACCACCAATAAAGTGTATTGGTAAGTTTCTTTGCGAGTAGGCCAGGTTACTTTTTTGATTTCCAGATATGCTTCGTGGAAATACTTTTTGATTTTTTCCATATTATTCCATTCTTTTATCTAAAAACAAGCCTCGTGAGGCGTGTTTGTTTATAGCTAAATCATATCCAAAAAAGACAATATTGTCAAGAGCATAAAATAACTTTATCCCCGACTAGATCGGGGATCTCGTTTTTTGTAGATAATACAGCATATTTTCTATAATTAAGTGTAAATTAACTCCACCCGACCCAATTTCACACTTGTCAAGGAGGGTAAAACAAAAGATATTTAAAAATTTCTCGATAGAACAAATTTATCCCCCGATGTCCATCGGGGGGATCTCATTTTTGAAGCTTAATAACATTTCAAAATCAAAAAATGTAAAAAGGAAATTCCTAGACATTAAAAAAAATCCCGCCGAAACGGGATTTAACTGAGTTAGAGTTTAATTATTACCAGTATAAAATGTTACTGTTTGATTACCAAAATTAATGGTAGTTGCCTGAATTTGTGGCATTTTTTCAGGAAAGATTTGAGGCAACAAATTATAATCAACCGGAATAATCACTTCAATAGTATTGACCAAATCGCCAACATGAAGTAAAAAGCGATGCTTTTGTGAGTTTTCATCGAAATGCACATAAGTCATTGGACTTAGAGATTGAACTACTTTTTTGTTCAACGTTCTATAGTTAATAACTGAAAATGTTTGAGCATTTCTAGGAAAGTAACTCACACCTGGTTTAAAATAATTGATAGCCTTACGGTTATTATCATAACCGTTGTCATCAAGCTTACCCACGGCAAACCTCTATATATAATATTAATAATGAACAATTATGTTTTCTCTTTATACACTAAAAGACGAATAATGTCAAGACTACTTCAAGCTAGAATTAATTGAGACGAATTTACTCCATTTTATATTTCGAAGCCTTGACTAGCGCAAGATATAGGTTCATCAGATTAATTAGAAACTTGATAATAAAGACCAGTGCCATTAGGACCAATAGAAGCCGATTGTAAGATGCCACTGCCTCCGCCTGGCGTCGGATTATTCAAAGCACTAAGGTCAATTCGCTCGGATTCATTTTCCAAATTGGCATAGATAGCGCATTTATTATTGCCGTCAACTATATAGAAATAATTTGCCTGATCAGTACTACCACTTTTTGGATCTTGGAAATTAACAATTTTGGCCTGTTGATAACGACTATCCTTGGACTTGAGCTCAGTTATCAAAGTGACGAAATCATAAGTACCAACACCAGCATCTGGTAGATAACAACTCTGCGTTAGGAAACGCCCAATCATACTAATATCCGCCTTACGTTTGACATCACGCGCTTTGGCTCGCACGCCGGCATAAACTACATACAACAATGATGCCAAAATTCCAATAATGACGATAACGACGAGTAGTTCTATTAGTGTAAAACCGTGTCTAGTTGTCTTAAGAGAAGTAATCATGGCTGGAGCAAATGTTTTTTATTCGAAGTCTTATTCTTTTCCGTCATACCAGTCCGCCAGCTGGCGGAGTATCCAGAATTGGTCAATATTTATTTTATTATCACTATATTCAAATCAACAGCCATCAACACTGGATACCGGCCTCCGCCGGTATGACAAGAGGAATAAATGAGATGAGCGGAGCGAATACCTTAATCTGACATTGGAAATTGGATATTAGACATTATCGTTTATAATACCACAAGCCATTCATTACCTCAACATGTTTAATTTAATCAAGACATTTCAGAAACGAGAAATTGCGCTTTAATTAAATTTAGTATAAAATGATGACATATGGCGACACAAAATATTTTTGTTTATTTCTTTGTGGTGCTGGCTCAGCTATTTAGAGACCTGGCGCTATTGCCGATCTGGTGGTACACCCGCGGACTTGTTAATTGTCTGCGCTGGTGTCTAAATTTTATCGGCGATTGGTGGAAGTCACTGGCGCTCGGCGTCTGGATTAAATATCTATTCGTACCGATGTACGGCCAACGCGATTTTAGCGGACGACTAATCAGTTTCATGATGAGATTCGTGCAAATCATACTGCGTGGAATCATTTTCTTAATTTGGATTGCTGTTAGCTGTCTTATTTTCGCAATTTATTTATCATTACCGATTTTAATCGTTAGTCAAATCATTTTACAAATCAACGGGTTATATGTCTCATGACCAACAGCTTAATTGGATTATTTGTCCGGCCTGCTCCGGCCTGCCTGCGCAGACCAAGACCGACCAGCGTTGTCCTAATTGTCAGGGCAGTCAGCTCGGTTATTGGCACCAGGGCAGTTGGATCTTCGTTCGCACTAATCTAAGCTCGGCTAGCATTAGCATCGATAAATTTAAAATTACTTTGGAAAATGCTGTCGATATTTTCGCCAACAGCCTAGTGGCTGTGATTCTAGTCGCTTATCTTACTTTTCAAATTTTACAATTTTATCAGGACGCCGACAATTTCAACCCTTGGTTCTGGCAGGAGACGAGCTTTATTAATCTCGTTTTTTGGCTTAATGCTATTCTGATTTTATTTATTTTCTATCGTCGTCAGCTTAGTTTAGCTAGCGCCCAAAAGATTAAATATCTCAATACTACCGTAACAGCTCCCAACACTACTTGGCCCTCAACAACCAAGACTAATTTTAATGTGATTGATAGCGTAACGCCACAATTTAATAATATCTTGGCCTCAGCCTACAAATTAGCTTCTGATTGGAAACACCAAGAACTGACGCCTTTACATTTTTTTGCCGTATGCGCTAGTCAAGATCAAATAACACAAGGCTTACTCTTCAGATTGAAAATCGATAACGAGTTATTGTTTAAAAAAATTAGCCACCAATTAACAAAACTAGCGTCAGGTGACAACAAGCCTATATTCAACCTTGGTCTCAAGAAGACTCTTATTAGTGGTTATCTAGAGGCTTATGCTAGACAACAAGCACAACTTGAGCCATATCATTGCTTGGCGGGAGCTTGGCTGGAGGATCAATTACTCAATGAGGCATTATATGATTTGGAGATTGATTACGATAAGATTCATAACGTGGTCGTTTGGCAGTCGCTGAATCAAAGTTTACTGGCTAGCTATAAGAAATTCCGTCACCAAGCCCTATTTAAACCCTCTTCAAACATGGATCGCGCTTACACCGCCGTAGCAACACCTATTTTGGAACGCTACTCCTATGATTTAACCTTAGCAGCGAAATTAGGACGCCTGGATATTTGTGTCGGACGGACTGATGAATTGACAGAAATTTTCGCCAATATCAAATCGGGTCGTAACGGCATGGTACTGGTAGGGGAGACAGGCGTTGGCAAGGCGGAGATTATCGCCGGTGTGGCGCAGATGATGGTCGCCGAGGATGTTCCCAAACAGTTAAGAGATAAACGCTTATTGGAATTAGATTTAGCTGGCTTACTGGGAGGTGCCGGTCCGGCTCAAGCCCAGGAACACTTCATGGTTATTGCCAATGAAATAATTAACGCTGGTAATATCATTCTCTATATTCCTCAGATTGAGAATCTAACCGGCCTGGCCTCTGGAGCTGAAGGCAGTCTGGATTTATCAGAAATCCTAGTGAACTCAATAAAGCGTAATGGCTTGGTCTGCTTAGCGACCAGTACTAGTCAGAATTATCGTGAATTTCTGGAACGAGGACCCATCGGAGAAGCTTTGCCTAAGATTGAAATCGCTGAACCAAGTGGTAATCAAGCGATTCAGATTATTGAAAGTAAAATCTCCTGGTTAGAATCAAAATACCAAGTTTATTTCAGCTATGAGGCCATAGCCGACGCTGTCAATCTGTCCAGTCGCTATTTGCATGATAAATACCTGCCCGAAAAAGCTTTGGATATATTAGAAAAAACAGCTGTGTTAACTAATACCAATAAAGGCGCCAAGGGCGTGGTGGACAGCGCCGATGTGGCAACAGTATTGAGCAATCTGACTCATATCAACGTGACTAAAGTCAACTCCAAGGAAAGCGAAGAACTGTTACACTTAGAAGATAAGATGCACCAGAGGTTAATTGGCCAAAACGAGGCGGTTGATCTGGTCTGTCAGAGTTTACGTCGTGCTCGAGTGGAATTACGTGAAGGCAAGCGTCCTATCGCCAGCTTCTTATTCCTGGGACCAACTGGTGTTGGTAAAACTGAATTAGCCAAGACTTTGGCCGAAGTTTATTTCGGTCGAGAAGATTATATGGTGCGGGTGGATATGAGCGAATACCAATCCGCTGACGCTCTAACTAAGATGATTGGTTCGCCATCAGGTGAAAGTGGCTATCTAACTGAGAAAGTTAGACTCCTGCCATTCACTTTAATTCTGTTAGACGAAATTGAGAAGGCGACACCGGACATCCTTAACCTGTTTCTACAAGTTCTGGATGACGGACACTTGACCGATGGTCAGGGCCGAACGATTGATTTCACTAACACCATCATCATCGCCACTTCCAACATCGGTGCCGTATATTTGCAAGAGGAAATTAAAAAAAGCACCGACATCTCAGTTATCAAACAAGTTATTATTGATAAATATTTAGTCCAACAGATGCGACCGGAATTAATCAACCGTTTTGATGGCATTGTCGTCTTCAAGCCATTGGATCTGTCAGCCGTTACTCAAATTGCTGGTCTAATGCTTAATGGCGTCAGAAAGATGCTTGATGACAAAGGGATTAGTCTGACAGCCAGTGACCAGGGCTTAGCTAAATTAGCAGAACTTGGCTACCATCCGGAATTTGGTGCCAGGCCACTTAGAAGGTTGATTCAAGACAAGATTGAAAATGATATTGCCAATAAAATTTTAGCCGGAGCCGTCACTCGTCGAGACCAGATTATTATCAATGATCAAGCTGAAGTAGAGATACAAAAGGCGGAGATAATTTGAGATACTACAAATAAGTTGATACGAATATTTCGAATTAAATCCGACCTGTCCCGAACGAAGCTTCGGGGATATTACGAATAACATAAAATTTGCATATGCGCCTTTATTCACAAGGCGGACAAGTCGTAATGGATCATCAGCAGGCGAGTAATACTAATTCGCATGTCCCGCTTTTGTAGTGCTGGTTCGCCGATAGGCGAATAACATAAAATTCGCATGTGCCACTTTCGTAATGGGGCTGAGCGAAGCGAATAACAATAAAAAGAGGGGAGCAATTGCTCCCCCAAAATTCAACAACTGGTAATCAATACAAAGCATAAGAAATTTTTTTAACTTCTTGCTCAGAAACAATCAATGCGAGTATAAAGCCTTTATTAATTTTAGCTTGAACCACCTCTGGTTTTTTATTTTTGAGATAACCGATACCATTACAGAGCGTCGTTACGATACTCTTCTGGTATTCATCGGCTAATTGGGCCATCGCAGTGTTTATAGCCTTATCAGCAAAAGCGATATCTTCATGATCTGTGTCATGTGGGAAATAAGCCACCACTTCAATTTTGGTGGGATTACATTGAGTACCCAACCTAGATGAAATGCTTTTTTTTACGATATCTGATATCGTAAAAACGGTTTCAGAAGTAAAAAACCTATTTGTCATATAAGCTCCGATTGATTAAAAAATAATTACAAAGTACAATGATACTGTTATAAACATTGTAAGATTAATACATGTATTTGTCAACTATGCCGTATTTATTGGGTTTTTCACTAGCTTTTACTATATCAGTGCTGACAACACCATTGCTGATTATTATTGCTAAGAGACTAGACATCATCGATTATCCCTCAGGCAGACACCAACACGCAAAACCGACAGCGTTACTGGGAGGTCTGGCTATTTTTCTAGCGGTTACAGTTACCGGCTGGTTCTTTTACGATTTATTAGTAGCAACCAATTTAAGCACAGGACATTGGTTAGGGGTTTTAATCGGTTTAATACTATTGGCTATCGGTGGCGTCCTGGATGATAAATTCAATCTTAAACCAAGTCAACAGCTCATTTGGCCGATTTTAGCGGTTTTCGCCTTGATTATCGGTGGAGTCGGCATTGAGAAAGTGACCAATCCGTTCGGAGGCTTGCTAATGCTTGATCAATGGCGAATTCCCATCATGAGCTACGGAGGACAAATGCATTACTTCATGCTAATTGCTGACACTTTTACCATCATTTGGGTATTAGGAATGATTTACACTACCAAGCTGTTGGACGGCCTAGATGGACTGGTCTCTGGCTTAGGGCTGATTGCCAGCATCATTATCTTCGCCTTTACCCAAAGTAGCCGATACTTTCAACCTGACATCAGCCTGGCCGCCGTTATTCTAGCCGGAGCAATTCTTGGTTTCCTGATCTTCAACTGGCATCCAGCCAAAATATTTTTGGGGGAGTCAGGTGCTATGATTATCGGATTTCTATTAGGAGTGCTATCTATAATTTCTGGTGGTAAAATAGCCATCGCTTTATTAATTATGGGAATTCCCATTCTGGATGTGGCTTGGACTATCATTAGACGTTTGATTAAAGGACAAAACCCTTTCAAAACAGCCGATCGTCAGCATTTACATTTTCGCCTGCAAGATGCTGGCCTGGGAGTTCGTGCCACCGTCTTAAGCTTCTACGCCTTGGCCATCATTTTTGGCGCCAGCGCCTTATTTCTACAGTCCCAAGGCAAAATCATAGCTATCGGTGTTTTATTAATAATCATGACTATATTCATCGGACTTTTCTACTGGCTTGACAAAAAACGTCAAGCTAGCTAAAGTAAGTTAGTCCTTGGGACATTTTTTTATAATTATAGAAACATATGAAAATTGCAGTAATCGCCACAGGTGGCAAACAATACAAAGTTAAAGAAGGCCAGAGTTTAAGGATTGAGAAACTTGACGCTGAATTAGGCTCAACCGTAACACTAGACACCTTATTAGTAGCTGAAAGTGACGGTAGTTCCGTGACTCTAGGACAACCATCACTAGGCGACAAGGTTAGCGCTGAAATAATTGAACACGCTCAGGCTGACAAGGTCCATGTAGTTAAATTCAAGAACAAGACTCACTACAAGAGAAATGTTGGTCATCGTCAGCTCTATACCAAGATTTTGGTCAAAGCCATCGCTTAAATAATTTTTATAAAAAAATCACCGCAAGGTGATTTTTTTTAATACTGATTTATTGTAGTCGTATTTACGTCATATTACGACGAAAATTTAAGGCGTGCGCCAATGTCATGGGATCAGCGTAATCTAAGCTAGCTCCGGCCGGCAAGCCCCTGGCCAATCTAGTTAAACGAACATGACTGTCGGCCAATAATTTAGCCAGATAAAGCGCAGTCGTTTCACCCTCTAGATCCGGATTAAGCGCAATGATTAATTCATCAATTGATTCATGTTTTAATCGTAACAACAATTGCTTGATAGTTAGATTGTGACTACTAGGACTATTAAGGGCGCTGATGGTGCCATTGAGAACGTGGTAGCGACCCTTGAATTGACCGCTATTTTCAATAGCTATCAAATCCTTAGTATCAGCCACCACGCACAAAATATTTTGCAGTCTCTTAGTATCACTACAGATATGACAAGGGCTAGCTGAGGTTATTGTATAACAGTGCTGACACAAGCTGAGATTACTCTGTAATTGCAGTAAACTCTGAGCCAAGGAATTTACGAAGGCCGGATTTTGGCGCAACAAGAAAAAAGCAAAGCGTTCTGCTGTTTTTGGACCGACAGTAGGCAACTTTGACAAATGATCAATCAGGTTTTGCAGGGGAGCTGGATAGCGCATAAACTCAAATCAAAATGCAAAAGTCAAAATGCAAAAATATCCGATGATAATATATCATTGCAATTTTTTTGATTTTTTACTTTTGAGTTAACTCTTAAACATGTCACTCAAACCAGGCAAACCACCCATATCTTGCATTTTCTTCGCCATTACTTTTTGAGCTTTTTTCACTGACTCATTAAAGCAATCCAGTAAAACTTTATCCAAATCTTGGCGAGCTTGATCCTCAATGGTCAATTTAGTTACAGTCATATTACCATCCATGGTAATGGAGACACCGCCCTTATCGTAAGTAACTGTTTCGCTGGCTAAAGCGCTCTGCATGGTTTTGGCCTGACTGCGTAAATCTTTGATTTGTTTTAATTTGTTGAACATAAGATTGATAAATAATTTCAATTTATAAATTTCTAATTTCCAATCAAGTACTAATGTCAAATATCAAACGTCACTTAATTCTTGATTGTGCTAGACATTTTTATTTTGAATTTGATTAGACATTGGATATTAGAGTTTTGACATTAAAATGAAACTAAATGTCTAAAAGTTTATTAAATTATTGCGTGCTCTAGATATGGGCATAGGAGTATTCATTTCTTAATTACTACATATCCGGTGCTTCGTAACCGAAACTATTGGCATCATTTTTGAAACTAACCGTATCGCCATCAAAGCGGACATTGACCATGCCGACTGGACCATTACGATGTTTAGAGACATAGATCTGAGCGCTGGACTTCTCATCATCAGTCAAGCTGGCCATATCATAATTTCTATCGGCGCCACGACGGTAAATAAACATAACCACATCGGCGTCCTGTTCGATGGAACCAGATTCACGCAAGTGAGATAATTTAGGAATGGCTGGCTTAGAAGCTTCTACAGCACGTGATAGCTGTGAGAGAGCCAAGACTGGGATATTCAGTTCCTTGGCAATAATCTTAAGTGACCTGGAAATCTCGGACACTTCTTGGACTCTGTTATCCTTGTATTTACCGCGTCCTTCCATTAATTGCAAATAATCAATAATTAACAGGCCCAAGCCCTTTTCCATCTGCAGACGTCTAGCCTTAGTACGGATTTCCATTATGTTTAACCCGGCGCTATCATCCAGATAAATCGGCGCTTCAGATAATTCACCCATAGCTTGGCCAATCTTAGAAAAATCGTCGTTAGTTTCATTTTCGGATAATTTACCAGTACGCATTTTCCATAAACTAATATTAGCTTGAGCACAAAGCATTCTATCCACCAACTGCTCCTTACTCATTTCCAAACTGAAGATACCTACCGGTATTTTACTACCGACGGCCACTTGTCTGGCGATGTCTAAGGCGAAAGATGTCTTACCAACCGAAGGACGAGCAGCCAGAATTATTAAATCTGATTTTTGGAAACCGGCTAGTAACTTGTCCAACTCCGTGAAGCCAGTCGGTATGCCACGCAATTTACCACTTTGCTTATGCAGTTCGTCAATACGATCAAAAGCGTTTGATAACAGATTGTCAATCGGAGTGAAATTTTGCTTCAAAACATTCTTGGAAACATTGAAGAGCTTCTGTTCGGCTTGATCCAAGAGATCATCTAGTTCCTCATCTTCTTGATAACCTAATTGGGCAATTTGAGCACTGGCCTCAATTAAACGTCTTAGAGTGGCTTTCTTCTGAATCAATTGAGCATAATACTCAACATTGCTGGCTGTTCCAACTGAACTGGATAAACTAGCCAGGTAAGCACGACCTCCGATTGCCTCTAATTTATTCTTGTCGGTTAATTTGTTGGACAAACTGAGAATATCAATCGGTTCATGCTTGGCATACAACTCCGTCATGGCGCCATAAATAATGCCGTGAGCATCCTTGTAAAAATCTTCACTGTGCACTATATCAGCAACCTTGACGATAGTATTTTTATCAATCAATAAAGCACCCAAGATGAATACTTCGGCTTCCAGATTTTGTGGTGAGAGTTTTTCTTGGGCGTTGTCCATAAATATTTTTTAACCTCTTTATCTTAGGCTACTTTTGACATTTTTTCAACTTGACTATAATGAAACTTTTCGTTTTAAATAGTTTTAATCTTAGTGATTTAATACCCGTGACCAATTAGTCTCATTTAATAATTCATCCTGATCAAACAAATAATTGTTAATGATGAAAAAATAAATTCGATTTGACAATTATGCGCTTGATTGTTATGGTACTGAGGTATTATAATTTAACTTATGAAATTATCTACCAGAACTACTTACGGACTCAAGGCTCTCAGTGCTTTAGCCAAAAATCCAGGACGAATGATTAGTCTAGCGGAGATTGCTGATCAGGAGGGGATTTCCACTAAATACTTGGAAGCTATTTTCGCTAGATTAAAAAAAGCTCGGATTATTAAATCCGACCGTGGCACCAAAGGAGGATACGGCTTAGCTCGAGACCCACAACGAATTACCATGTCTGAAGTCTTCCACTCATTAGAAGGTGCCAGAGCTGTCGCCACTTGCAAAAGCAATGACGAAATAAAACAGTGTACCAAAGCTTGCCATTGTAGTGTTAATAAAGTTAGTGAATCGCTAAATAATGCCATTGACCAAGCTCTCCGCCAAATGACCCTAAAAGATTTAATCAAATAATTAAAGATATTTATAATTCGTAATTCCATTTATGTCAGATATAATCAAACAGATAAATGAGTCGTTAGAAAAAATCAGACCCAGCCTTCAGTCAGATGGAGGGGACATTGAGTTCATCGATTTCAATCAAGAGACTGGAATTGTTAAACTTAAATTTATTGGTATGTGCGATGGTTGTCCTATGGCGCAAATAACCATGAACGAAGGCATCGCCATGCAACTTAAAGAAGATGTCCCTGAGGTTAAAGAAGTGGAAGCGGTTTAAAGTCAATTAACAATTTACAATTAACAATCTACCAGCTCGCCTAGCATTCGCTCCATCGAAGCTGACTGGCGGACAAATGTCATTTTTTATTTTGTCATTGGAATTTTATTGGATATTAGAAATTAGACATTTGATATTTATTTTAATACTAGATATTATAATAAATTTTAAATTACAAATCATGGTAATCGGATTTGTATTATAGTAGCCTTAAATTTTTATGTCTCATATTTATTTTGATCACAGCGCCACTACACCGGTAGATCCACAAGTACTGGAAGCAATGCTACCATATTTTTCAGAGCGCTTTGGCAATCCTTCTTCGGTCCATAGTTATGGTCAGCAATCTGCGCTAGCAATTGATCAAGCGCGTCAGCAAGTAGCTGATTTTTTCGCTTGCTTGCCTCAGGAAGTCATCTTTACATCTGGTGCCACCGAATCCAATAATCTAGCCTTAGTCGGCTTAGTGAAAGCTCTCAGCTCAAGTTCCTCGCAGATATCAGATCCAACGCGCGATCATGAGACAGAAATCAAGCCTCATATTATTACGACAGTGATTGAGCACGATGCAGTCCTTGAGCCGTGCCAAGATTTATTAAATAATAATCAGGCCGAGCTCACTTTTTTAGCGGTCAACAATCAAGCTCAGATTGATTTAACGGATTTAAAGAAAAATATTAAAGCCAATACAGTTTTGATTAGTATCGGCTATGTTAATAGCGAAATCGGCTCTATCCAAGCTATTTCGGCAATCGGAAAATTAATTTCCAAAGTGAATGAGGAGCGACACCGAGCCTGGGAGGCGATATCAAGTGGTCAGCGTCCCGCTCAATTTCAAAAATTATATTTTCATAGCGACGCCACCCAAGCTGTCAATTTCTTGCCCTGTAATATTCAAGATTTGAAACTAGATTTATTATCGGTCTCCGCTCATAAGATTTACGGACCGAAAGGTGTTGGTGCTTTGATTGCTAGAGAAGGAACGCCACTCAGCCCCTTAGTTAGAGGTGGACATCATGAACGCAATCTGCGCTCAGGTACACTCAATGTACCAGGAATTGTCGGCCTGGCTCAAGCCTTGAATCTAGTCAAACAAAATCAATACAGCAATAATCAAAAGATTAGTGAAGTCAGGAATTATTTAGTTGATCGTATTATTGAAGAAATTTCAGATTTAACTCTTAACACCGATTTAACTAATGCGGTCGCTTCTCATGCTCATTTCTCTTTTCACAAAACGACTGGTGAATCTATTCTCATGGCCTTGGATATGGAGGCTAATATTGCCGTCTCCACCGGTTCGGCCTGCGCCTCTAATAGTGGTCGTGATTCTAAAGTCTTATTGGCTCTGGGACGCTCCTCAGATCAGGCTCAAGGCGCCATCCGTTTCAGCCTGGGCAAAAATAATACCAAAGCTGAAGTTGATAAGCTGATGAAACACTTACCGGGCATAGTCGCTAAGTTTCGAATTTAGAAATTTGCTTTATACTACTACGCGTCTTTACCGGCCTGGTAATGACGATAGAAGATTTGCTTAACAATCTCCACTAAGAAGAGATAAGCGAAGACTAAGCTGACGATAAATAATATCGGCCAGATGCCTAGCTTGCCGAAACCGACAACACCACCTAAAGCGGTTGTCACCAATAGCAAGGCCGTCATGACCGCTATTAAACTAGTTAGCACCACCGCCGAACTAGGCCTGGATTGTAAGAAAGGAATCTTGCGTGTCCTAATAATATAGATAACCAAGACTTGTGTCGCCAAGGATTCAAAGAACCAACCTGCCTGAAACTCACCATTTCTCAAACCTAATATTTGGAACAAGAGATAGAAGGTCATGAAGTCAAACAAGGAACTGACCGAACCGAAGATCAACATATATCTGGTAATGAATTTCATATTCCACTGTTTTGGTTTGCGGAGATACTCACTATCGATATTGTCGGTCGGAATAGATAATTGCGACAAATCATAAATAAAATTATTTAACAAAATTTGACCAGCAGTCATGGGTAAGAAGGGTAGAAACAGAGCGGCACCAATCATCGAAAACATATTACCGAAATTAGAAGACAAACTCATTAACATATACTTCATAGCATTGCCGAAAGTGCGACGACCTTCAATCACTCCTTCCATAATTTCTGCTAAACCTTTCTTCATCAAAATAATATCGGCAGTTTCCTTGGCTACATCCACAGCATTTTCTACACTAATACCTACGTCAGCCGCCTTGAGCGCTGAAGCGTCATTGATTCCATCACCCAGGTAACCAACTACTCGACCCTGTTTACGTAAAGCGATGATAATTCGTTCTTTTTGAACAGGTGATAATCTGGCGCAAATAGTAGCCTCAGCGACCTTCAGCGCCAAATCATCGTCACTTAAACTATTGATATCAAGTTCATCGCCGGTAACAATTTTATTAATAACGATACCTAAGTCACGGCAAATCTTAGCTGTTACCAAGGGGCTATCTCCGGTTAATATTTTTATTTCTATACCATGAGCCTTAATGAAGTCTAAAGTTTCTTTAACATCTTCTTTGGGCGGATCGTAAAAAGCGACAAAACCGTAGAGTGTCATATTCTCTTCCTGATGTTTGACGGTAGAAGCGTCAGCGCTTTTTGTGGCTATCGCTAACACTCGCAAGCCCTGTCGACTTAATTCGTCATAATATTTTTTGAATTGATCCAATCTGGCTGGCGTCATGGCTTGATCACCATCTAAGAAATATTTATCACATATTTTAAAGACCTCCTCAGGAGCACCTTTAGTTACCATTATGGAACGCCCTGACTCTTGGTAAACCACAGAAGAACGACGTCTCATAAAGTCATAAGGGATCTCGTCTAGCTTCTTAATCTCTCCCAGACTAATGGTTCTAAACGATAAAATGGCTCGATCTAATAAACTTTTGATACCAGTTTCAAAATAACCATTGATGTAAGCCAGTCTGAGAACCATCTCATCTTCACCACCACAAACATCAGTGTATTTCAAGAGGGTAATTCTGTCTTGAGTCAGAGTGCCAGTCTTGTCGGTACATAAGACGTCCATACTGCCAAAATCAGGAATGCAATCCAAGCGTTTAACAATAACCCCTCGCTTCGACATATTGACTGAGGCCTTAGCCATGTTGACGCTGAGTATGACTGGAAGCAACTCTGGAGTAATACCAACTGCAATGGCTAATGAGAACAGGAAGGAGTCGATCAAGTCACGATGCATGAAAGCATTAATCAAAAAAACGGCCAAGACAATAAAGATAACTGCCTTGACGATTAACAGACCGAAATTTTTGATGCCGATTTCAAAGGCATTAACTGTTTGAGGATTGTTCAAGCTGGTTGCCAGCTGTCCGAAAGCAGTTTGCGCCCCAGTCCTAACCACTAGCATTTTAGCGAAACCTGACACTACTGTAGTACCGGCCATCACCACAGCTAAATTCGTTTCGGCCAGCAGAGACTTCTCTATTGGAAAACTTTCTCCGGTCAAGGCAGATTCATTAACAAAAAAATCATCAGCCTCAATTAATCTGCCATCGGCGCAGATGATAGAGCCAGCCTCCAAGTATAAGATGTCGCCTCTAACTACCTCTTTAGCTAAGATTTCCTGTTGATGATTATCGCGAATAGCCATCACTTTGAGTTGTAAAGTTTTGGCAATCTGGTCAGCCGCTTTCATTGAACGATGCTCCTGAATGAAATTCATGGTCGTACTCAGGATTATCATGGACAGGATAATAATAGAGCTTCTCAGTTCGCCGGTCGCTCCTGATATCGTAGCAGCGACCATCAAGATTATTACCAAAGGATTTTTGAATCCCGACAAAAAGCGCCAGATAGGCGCCATTTTTTTCGATTTTGCCATTTCATTGGCTCCGTACAGTTTGAATCGTTTCAAGGCTTCACTAGTTGATAAGCCACTGGCCCCAGACTCTAAGTCTCGATATAATTTAGCTAAAGTAGCGCTCTGAAAATAATCTTGGGTCATATCTTAAGAAAATAATCTAATTATCTCACGATGGCTAAGTAGTCCTTGATCTAATTTCATCCAAGCATCTTCCAATGAATTAAGATATAGATTATCCATCGCTAAATTAATTCGCTCAGTCACCGAATCAACTTGACTTAAATTATCGCACCAAGTGCGGTCAGGAATCATAATGTCAAACAAATGCAATTGCTCCTGATAACCGTTGTAAGAGCACAGTGCGCAACCGTTGGCAATTTGAAAAGTCGACTGACTGACTTGAGCCGGTTCTAAACCAGTGATTTGAGATAATGAAAATAATTCTGAGGCAGTGGCTTGAGTAGTCGTTAAACAATGTGGGCAATTACTCCTAGCGCTACGAATAACAATCGCTAATTTCAGAGCAGACAACAATCTAGCTGATTGTGAATCATTAAAAAGTCTAGCCAAAAGGGTTTCCATACTATCCTCCTCTTGACGCACAATTAGCAAATGTGATGAGGAATAAGTTATTAACTCTTCCGTTGTAAGTTGCGAGCCGTTATCCACATAGATAATGTCCGGATCCTGTTTCATTAAATCTTTAAAAGCACTGGCATAACTACGACCGGATCCTGCTGACCAATCATGTTGAGAGTATTCAGGTTGACGATAAATCACAGGCGCTTCCAGGGTAGTCACTGCTAAATTCCGCTGAGCTAATTCGTTTAATAAGGCATAGACCCAAGCCGTTTTGTATGATTCATCATAACCAGCTACTAAAACCAATCCTTTGAGGCTAGCCAAAGTGTCCAACAGATCATCGCCAATTTTATTACTGAACCCAAAGTCGTGCCAGGATTTAGCTGGTTCAATCGCTTGCAAGCGAACCCGAATCTCATCTTGACTCTCACCGTGATTATAATCCAACCGACACAGCCAGTTAGCGTGATCGTATTCAATCCAGAACGAAGCGTTATTTTGGTATTCATTTAATTGAGCTTGGTCTATTAGAGCTGTCCACAGACTCTGAGCCTGTTCATCAGTCAAAGTCATTGGCGCTGACCAAGTTCCAGCGACACTACAAGATACCGTTAAGGGGCTGTCGCTAGCTCGTTGGATTCTAATTAATTCAGCGTTGCTAAAGATAGCGTAATGCAAAACATTAGCTAAGACCTTTAAGGTTGGATTTTTATTGATTAGTATTTTTTTCATAACTGACCAGCTTATTATAACATAATATTTGTCAGAGAGAAACAGCTTTGATTTTAGTAAATTAATATGATAAGCTATTTCTATGAAATGGTGGCAAACAACCCTCGACTTTTTTAAGTGGAAGCAAAATTCAGCCAAGAATTACTGGCTAGCCTATTGGTCATGGCCTGGTTCCAGAATTTATTTACTAATCACAGCTGGATTAGCGCTTTTTAATTTCGCGCTAGCCTCATTAATCCTAAAGAATGTTGATAAGGATATTGTCATTCTTCATTACAATGTCATCTTTGGTAATGACTTCATCGGATCTGCCTGGCGCATCTTGACTCTACCACTAGCCGGACTATTGATTCTAATTTTCAACTTTTTGTTATCAGCTCGTTATTTGTCTCGAGATAAATTATTAAGTCATATCTGTCAGTTAACTACTGTGACCGCTAATATTTTTATCTGCTTGGGGCTGTATTCAATATATTTAATTAATTTTGTAAATATTAAATTCTAATATGGAGTTAACTATTATTAAAATCCTGTTTTTAAGCACTTTATCATTTATCTTTACCGTTTCCTGGACACCCTTACTAACCAGATTTCTTTATAAATATAAATTAGGCAAGAAGATTAGAAACGACGGTTCGACACCAATCTTCTCTCTACTGCATGCCAAGAAGAGTGGCACACCGACTATGGGAGGTTTATTGATTTGGCTGACAACCTTCTTATTTGCCATCGTTTTTTACTGGTTAAGCTTATTAATCCCCAAACATTTTATCGGTAATCTCAACTTTCTCAATCGTACCGAGACCTGGTTACCTCTAGCTGTCTTAGTCGCTTCCGCTCTAGTGGGCTTGTTGGATGATTGGCTTGATGTTCGAGGCAAAGGCACTTTCGGTGGCGGTGGACTCAATATTAAACATCGTTTAATAATCTATACCTTAATAGCTTTGGTGGGCGCTTGGTGGTTTCATTTCAAATTAGATCGTGACATTCTCTCAATACCTTTTTGGCACAGTTTCAGCCTCGGTTGGTGGTATTTACCAACCTTTATCTTGGTCATTGTGGCTACCGCCTTTAGTGTCAATGAAACCGACGGCCTAGATGGTTTGGCCGGGGGAGTCTTACTAACTAGTTACAGCGCCTATGCCATCATCTGTTTCATGATGGGTAAATACGATTTAGCCGTCTTTTGCGCGGTTATTGTCGGAGCTTTGTTAGCCTTCTTATGGTTCAACATCAGTCCTGCTCGATTCTACATGGGCGACACCGGCTCCATGAGTCTGGGTATTACGCTAGGCATCATTGCCATGTTTACCGATACCGCGCCTATATTAATTATCATCGGCTCTATCTTCGTCTTAGAATCAGGTTCAGTCATCATTCAAGTTATTTCCAAGAAACTACGCCATGGCAAAAAGGTTTTCCTCAGCGCACCCATCCATCATCATTTCGAAGCTATTGGCTGGCCCGAGACCAAAATAGTCATGCGTTTCTGGGTCATTGCTGGCATTAGTGCTTCCTTCGGCTTGGCGGTTTTCTTATTGGACAGAGTAATCAAATAACATGTCGCACTCATCTTCCTGGATAGCGAAAATTCAAAAAATGTTATCAAACCAAAGGCCAATGGACCGTTGGTTACTTATTAGTGTCCTCAGTATTACTATTATCGGCTTAATAATGTTAGCCAGCGCCTCCTCGGTAGTAGCCTATAGAAATTACGATGACGGTTATTATTATTTCAAACGTCAAATTGTTTTCGCGCTCATAGGCTTAATCGGTTTCTGGATTTGCTCCAGAATTAATTACAAGACTTGGCAGAAACTGGCTTGGCCAGCCTTAATAGCTTCACTAGTACTATTAATAGCGCTGTTCATCCCAGGACTATCACGAGAAACCAACAGCTCTACCAGTTGGTTATTGATTTTCGGCATTTCTGTTCAACCATCCGAATTAGTTAAACTGTTATTTATTATTTATTTGTCCGCTTGGTTTGCTAGTCACCGTTCTGCCTATAGACACAATAAAGGTTTAGGGCAAATCTTTCCGTTGATTGCCGTATACATTATCATTGCCTTTTTAATCTTAATTCAACCTGATACCGGCACTTTGGTAATCTTAACCGGAGCTGTTTTCACCATCTTTTTCGTCAGCAATGTTGAAAAGAGATATTTACTAGCCATGGTAGCAACTGGACTAATCGGCTTAGCCCTGCTGGTATCATTTAGCTCACACCAAAGAGAACGTTTCAACTGTTTACTGAATGATGATTATTCACCAATGAAATATTGTTACCAGGTCAACCAATCCAAAATTGCCATCGGCAGTGGTGGTTGGCTCGGTCGAGGTATCGGCGCTAGTCGTCAGAAGTATCTAGTTCTGCCTGAGGTCCATAACGATTTTATCTTCGCTATAATCGCCGAAGAAATCGGCTTCGTTTTTAGCACCACTATTGTCCTACTTTACCTATTGCTATTTTATCGCGGTTTAATGATTGCCAAAAATAGTTCAGATCCCTTTGCCAAAAATATGGCAGCCGGTGTCACCGGTTGGCTCTGCGCCCAAACTATTTTCAATATCGGCGGTATCACTAACATTTTACCAATGACCGGAGTACCATTACCACTAATCAGTTATGGTGGCTCCTCTATCATTTCTTGTTTATTGGCCCTAGGCATCATCGCCAATATCAGCAGAAATCTTAAATAATATGACTAACAAACCGACTATTATCTTAAGTGGTGGAGGCACTTTGGGCAGTGTCACGCCCTTATTAGCTTTGGTCAAGGAGTTATCCGTTCATTATCAATTAGCCTTTATCGGTACCGACAAAGGCATAGAGAAGGATCTAGTCGAGCAACAACAATTGACCTTTTATGGCATTGTAGGTGGCAAACTGAGACGATACTGGTCTTGGCGCAATTTAGTTGACCCCGTATTAATCGCCTATGGCTTCGTTGAAGCTATCTTCATCTTGCGTAAATTGAAGCCTCAATTAATTATCAGCGCTGGTAGCTTCATTAGTGTGGGAGTTGTGGTAGCAGGCAAATTACTTGGTATCAAAAGTATTATAATCCAATTGGATATAGTGCCGGGATTAGCTAATCGGCTCATGTCAAAATTCGCCGATAGCATAGCCGTCACTCTCAGTCCTTCATTAAACGATTTCAAATCAAGTGTTCTGACCGGCGCCCCAATCCCAAACAGCATTATCAAGATTCAAGCGGTTAATCCCGAGGAGTCTAAACGTCGCCTAGGACTCAAAGCCAATTTGCCAACAGTATTAATTCTGGGCGGAGGTACCGGTTCAGTCGCGATTAATAAATTAGTCACAGACAACCTGTTTCACTTAACACAAATTTGTCAAATCATTCATCTGACTGGCCGAAATAAATCACAAGTCGCCAGCATGCAGAATTATTTGACCAAAGAGCTGATGAACGAATTGGAAATAGCCGAAGCTTACAATGCCAGCGACCTGGTAGTTTCACGAGCCGGCATGGGAGTCTTGATTGAGCTCGGTGCTTTATCTAAACCGGCTATTATCATTCCTATGCCTCGATCACATCAGGAAAGAAACGCGCAATATTTCGCTGACAGATCGGCTTGTGTCGTTCTGAAACAAAATAAAACCAGCTCCTGGGATCTCTTAAATAAAATAAAACACTTATTAGCCGATTCGAATCAATTAAAATCGTTGGGTGATAATTTACATCAATCCTTTATCCCTCATTCTAACGCTAATATAGTCAAGCTGATTGATTCGATCATTAATCGTTAATCATGCTTAACAAGGTTGATTTGTCAGATAATTATTTTTAAGCTATCTTGTTTACTAATAACTAAGCTTATGGACTGGAGCAAAATTCACCAGATATATATGATTGGAATTAAAGGCGTTGGCATGACTATGCTGGCGCAGTATTTGGCTAACAACGGCAAGTCTATTAGCGGTAGCGATGTAGCAGACACATTCATGACCGACGAAGTCTTGAAAAAGATCGGAGCAGTCGTCAAAACAGGCTTCTCGGAAGAACAGCTTGATTTGACAGCCGATTTGATAATCTATTCCAGCGCCTACAATGAAACAAACCCGGAGTTAGCTAGAGCGAAAGCTAGCACGGTCAAAACCATTAGCTATGCCGAAGCCTTGGCTGATTGCTTTAACCAAAGTTATGGCATTGCCGTGTCCGGCTCTCATGGCAAGACTACTACCACAGCTTGGCTGGGGTATCTAATGCAAGAATCGGGCTTATCACCCAATGTCTTGGTCGGCGCCACAGTGCCTCAGTTCGGGGGAACTACCATCACTGGTAAATCTAATTTCTTGGTAATTGAAGCCGATGAATACCAAAATAAATTTTTATTGCTCAATCCTAAAATTGTCCTACTTAATAACATTGATTACGATCATCCTGATTTTTTTCCAAGTGCCAATGAATACTTACAGACCTTTGCTAATTTCATCAAGCGACTACCTAAATCCGGTCGTTTGATTGCCAACCTGGACGACAGTAATATAGCGCGTTTATTAAAAGATTATCGAGAACCGCTAACTAGCTATAGTCTCCTCGAAACTAGCCAAGCGGATTTAATTGCCTACCACTTCGAAGCTCAACACGGTGTCCAATATTTCAAAGTCAGATTTAATGGCGATGAAATGGGCGACTTCTCCATTCAATTAGCTGGCCAACATAATATTTCCAATGCTCTGGCGGTTATCGCCACTGGCCTGGAATTAGGCATCGAGCTACATATAATCAGAACTCATTTGGCGAATTTCACCGGCACCACTCGTCGCCTGCAAAAATTGGGTCTTTACAATCAAGCTTTAATTTACGATGATTATGCTCACCACCCCACCGAAATCAAAGCCAGCATCCAAGCCATCAAACAACTTCACCCAGACAAAAAGATAACAGTCTTATTTCATCCTCACACTTTCAGTCGCACCAAGGCTTTCTTAAACGATTTCGGACAATGTTTCGCCGGTGTTGATCGATTAATAATTTTAGACATTTACGGCTCAGTCAGAGAAACCCAGGGCGGTATAAACTCAGAGGAACTAATGTCTGAAATCAAATCCAACCACAATGTCACCGAAATATTATATCTGCCCAAGCTCGAGGACGCCGAAGCTCAACTCAGACAATGCTTAACCGATCAAGATTGCTTAGTACTGATGGGGGCAGGGGATGTCTTTAGAGTCGGTCATAATTTAATAAAACACATAACTCATAACACCACCCATTAGTCCCGCTCCATATGTTTTAATCGAGGCGGGATTCCCCGATGGACATCGGGGTAATAGATTAGTAGTATTCGTCTTGCCCCCGCCTAGACTCGCACTAGGCGAGGCTGGCAGAAATGGGTATAGCAATTTTCGTAGATTCGTAGTATTCGCATTTAATTCGCATTATTCGTATATATGATTGAAGCTAAATTCAAAACTAATGTTTCCTTGGCTAAATACACTACTTTTCGTATTGGAGGAGAAGCCAAATATTTCCTGGAAGTCAGTGAACGACAAGAATTGATGGATGCTATCAATTGGTGCCATACACATTATCTGCCATTTTTTATCTTGGGCGGTGGTAGCAATGTGCTAGCTAGCGATCAAGGCTTCGAAGGACTGGTTATTCATATGATTAACAAAGAATTAATCGTAAATGACAAGACATTAACGGCTGGCGCCGGTCTGCAATTAGCTAATTTAGTTAGAGAAGCCAACTCTCAAGGCCTAGCTGGACTTAGTTGGGCCTGTGGCATTCCCGGTTCGGTCGGAGGAGCGGTCAGAGGTAATGCAGGTGCTTACGGCGGAGAGATCAAAGACCACCTACATTCCGTGGAATATTTTGATACTCAGCAACTTAAATTCTCCAGCCTCAGTCACTCAGATTGTCATTTCACTTACCGCAGTTCAATTTTCAAACTGAAGCCTCAATGGATTATCTGGCAGGTTAAATTCATGTTAAGCCCTGACGACAGCTCGGCGTTGACTGCCAAGTCCAAAGAAATCATCATGCTGAGATTATCCAAACTACCTATCTACCCCAGCGCCGGTTGTGTCTTCAAGAATATCATCATCTCCCAAGTATCAGAACCAAGTCAGGCTTTACTACAATTAATTAACAATACCCAAATCAAAGGTGGCAAACTAGGTTGTGGTGTCATTATAGACAATTTAAATCTCAAAGGAGCTCAAAACGGTGGAGCTAATATTAGCGCCGAGCACGCTAATTTCATAGTCAATGTTGACCACGCCAGTTCCGCCGATGTTCAAGCACTAATCAATCAAGTCAAAGATCAAGCCAAACAGCAATTCGGCATGGATTTGGAAGAGGAAATCTCTTATCTGCCACCTAAATAAACCAAGCTAAGCTTACTAACAAGATAATTTTAAAAAATTGACTCAAAGTCTTTCTTTTTTACTATTATTATGTTATGCTATAGCCATATTTAATATTATATATATGACCAAAAAGAAACTGATAATAATCGGCAGTTTAATTGTTGTAGCGGTAATTTTTTTCATTTGGCGCGCCAGCAGTAAAAACCAGATCGAATATGTCACCACTAAAGCCAGTCGAATAAATCTCTTACAAACCGTCACCGAAACAGGAACCATTAAGCCAATCCAAGAAATAGCGCTTAACTTCAACGGCTCCGGTCGTATTTCCAAGATTTTTGTAGAGGTTGGCGACAAGGTCAGCTCGACCCAAGTTTTGGCTGAATTAGACCATAGCGATTTAAGTATTAAGCAAGAAGAAGCCCAAGCTAATGTTAATATTAGTCGCGCTCAACTAGATAAGTTACTAGCAGGAGCCAGCGCAGAAGAGATTGCTGTAGCCCAAGCTAATTTCAATGAAGCCCAAACAGCCTATCAATCCGCTCAAAAAGATTTGGAAGAAACTAAGATTCGCCAAGCACAAGCCCTGGCTCAGGCTCAAGCCGATTATGATAGCCTGATTTCCAATCAGCCCAGCTCACTATCAACAGCGCGACAAGCGGTTATTCAATCCCAAACCGCCCTAGATAACGCCAAGAAGACTTACCAGAATGCCATTGATAATAAAAGCGATGCCCTAGCGACCACCATGACTAGCAAACTGCCAACTGTTAGCGTTGGCCTCGATGCCGTTAATCGCATTATCAACGATGTCGATATTCAAAATAATCTCAGTAAAAAAAATTCCAGTTACTTAAACCTAACCAATTCCTCATACGCTCAAGCCAAATTATCGCTTAGTAATGCTGACATCGCACTTCAAGGCGAATTGACCACTATCGCCAATCTTAACTCTGCCTACAAATTAGTCATCAAAGCGGCCAATGATACTTTCAAAAGTGTTAATTATTGCTTCTCGTCTTTGGAGGCCAGTATAACCAGTTCTAATTTCTCCCAAGCCAGTCTTGACGCGTTCAAGACTACCATCAGCACTCATTCTAGCAACCTCAGTTCGGCTATTAGCGCTCTGCAAAGTTCCAAACAATCTCTGGACGATGCTTTACTTGCCTATGATACCAATGTCTCGACCGCTGAACACAACCTATCACAAGCCAAGGCTAATCTGGACGAAGCCATCACGCGAACAGCCAATGCCTTAGCTAATGCTAAAACCGGCCAAAGTCAACAATTAACCTTGGCTAATTCTAAGGTTGATCAAATGCAAAAGGCACTCAATGCCGCTCAAGCTCAATTAAATAAAATTACCGCGCCGGCTCGAAGCGAGGATATCACTTTACAACGCGCTCAGGTCGCCAAGGCTGTGGCCAGCTTGGATTTAATTAAAAATCAATTGATTAATAATTCCATTATTGCTCCCACCAACGGTATCATCACGAAAGTGAATTATCAGGTAGGGGAGCAGGCCTCACAAGGCGAAGCGGTCATGTCCATGATTACTGAAAATAGTTACGAAATAGCCATTGATGTTAGTGAAACCGACATTGCTAAATTGCAAATAGGTAATCAAGTCTCCATTACTTTAGACGCTTATGGCGACGATCAAGTCTTAACCGGTCTCATTTCTTTCATTGAACCGGCCGAAACCGTCATTCAAGGAGTGACCTATTATAAGGTCAAGATTACCTTCTCAGCCGGTACCGGCATTGAACTCAAGCCGGGCCTAACAGCCACAGCCAAGATTGTTACCGCTCAAAAGGATGACGTCATCGCCATTCCACAAAGAGCTGTCTCAGATCAAGACGGTCAGAAGATTGTCAAAACTCTGGTCAACGGTTCAGTGGTCACTAAAGTCGTTTCCCTGGGTTTGAGCGGTGACGGTGGATTAGTAGAAATCATCAGCGGTCTAAACGGCAATGAAGAAATTATCACTTCAACTAAAACTAACGGTCAGACACCATGAACTTAATCAGCATCAAAAATCTCAAGAAGTCATTTACCAACGACGACGTCACTACCAAAGTTCTTCATGGGCTTAATTTCAATATCGAGGCTGGAGAATTTATCTCTATCATGGGACCGTCTGGTTCAGGTAAGTCCACCTTGATGCATATCCTAGGATTCTTGGATCGACCCAGCTCCGGCAAGTATCACTTTGAAGGGCGTGATGTGACTAATCTCAATGATTTAGAATTGGCTATCATGCGCAACGAGAAGATTGGCTTCGTCTTTCAATCATTTAACTTATTGCCCAGGACTACCGTCTTAGAAAATGTCGCCTTACCCTTGCTTTACTCCAGACATAAAATTAGTAATCCAGAACAACAGGCCACCGAAGTACTTAACAGTGTCGGCCTGTCGCATCGTCTTCACTATTACACCAACCAAATTTCAGGCGGTGAGAAACAACGTGTAGCCATCGCTAGAGCTTTGGTTAATCATCCTTCGGTTATCTTCGCTGACGAACCGACCGGAAATCTAGACTCCAAGTCTGGTATTCAAATCATGCAGATTTTGCAAGAACTTAATAACAGCGGTAAGACTATTATCCTTGTTACTCATGAAACTTTTACTTCCGAGCATGCCAAGAGAATCATTAAAATAATGGACGGCGAAATCACCGATGATTACCTAGTAGCCAAACAAAGAATCGCCAGCAGTAATGAAATGTTGAAATAAATGACATTCCCACAAATCTACTAATCCATTCACGAATTCACTAATAAGAAGTAGATTAGAAATTTGTGGTACCGATGATAATAAACATAGATTAGTGTATTAGTGAAAAATATTCGTAGATTTGTCCCGCTCCATGTGTTTTAATTGAGGCGTGATCCCGCTAAAGCGGTGATGGGAGCTTTCAATATTAATAGTTAATTTATTTCATAGCATTGCCATGAGCCGAACTTACTACTATTTCAAAAATCTAATAACCAGTTCGTTTCGCAATCTAACGCACAATAAAAAGCGTAGTTTCTTGACTATGCTCGGCGTCATTATCGGAGTAGCAGCCGTCATCATCATAGTCGGCATAGGAGCGGGTGCTCAGAGCCTGGTATTATCTCAGGTTAAAACCCTAGGTTCAAATTTAATCGGCATTATGCCAGGCAAGTCCGGTGATAAAGATCCGCCCGCTTCGGTCATGGGTATTACTATCACCACCTTAAGCTATGAAGATGCTCAGGCGCTGAAAAATCCCAATCGACTACCTCATGTGGTTGCCGTAGCCGGTTACGTTAGAGCTAATGCAGTCGTCAGTTATCGCGGAGAACAATATTCACCCAGTCTCAATGGCACCACCTCTGAATACTTGGAAGTCGAGGGAGGCGAAATTAACGCTGGGCGTTTTTTTAGTTACAGTGAAGAACGAGGTATGGCCAAGGTCGTCATTCTAGGCGATGCCACCAAACGAGAAATCTTTGGCGACAGCGACCCCATCGGTCAGACTATTAAGATCAAGAATGAAACTTTTGAAATAATCGGTACTCTGGGCGCCAGGGGAGTCGTTGGTTTTCAGGATTATGATAATCAGATTATCATGCCGATGAAGACTATGCAGAAATTAATCGCCGGCATCGATTACTTGGCCTTGATCAGAGTTAAGTTAGATAGCGAAGTCAACTTAGCGGAGTCCATGGACGAAATTGGAATGATACTGCGAGAGCAACACGATATCAAAGATATTTCCGGCGCTAGTGACGATTTCACTATTCGAAGTGCCGCCCAAGCCTTAGACATGTTGACCAATATTACTGACGGTTTGAAATTTTTCTTGGCGGCTATGGCCGGATTATCTCTCCTGGTGGGAGGCATCGGCATTATGAATATTATGTTGGTTAGGGTTTCCAGTCGTACCAGAGAGATAGGATTACGTAAAGCGATTGGCGGATCCAACCAAGATATTTTATTACAATTTCTAGTTGAATCCGTCGTGCTGACCGTTAGCGGAGGCGTCATCGGCATTATTGTCGGAGAACTGGGATCATGGCTCATTGCCGTCATCGCCAACGGTTTGGGTTATGATTGGGAATTCTCCATCTCACTTTGGTCCATACTACTAGCCATTAGTGTTTCTATCAGTGTCGGCATCATCTTCGGATTATATCCGGCTAAGCTTGCGGGACGCCTTAGTCCCATCGAAGCCTTGCGTTATGAATAATTTATTTCATTCTATTAAACTAGCTCTGAGAATCATGCTGGCCAATAAGGCGAGGTCGGCTTTAACCGTGCTTGGTATCGTCATCGGTATTGCCAGTGTAATCGTGGTCTATAGCGCCGGCGAAGGCATCTTCTCCCTAGTCTTGGGTCAAGTGGAATCTTTTGGCACCGATATTATCCAAACAGAAGTCAGAGTGCCCAGCGTCAAAAGTAAAGGGGACAAAGGCCAGATGGAATCAGCTAATTCTATGGCCTTGGGCGTTCAGGTTACTTCTCTAACCCTGCAAGATATGGAGGATGTGGCCAAGTCTAAGAATATCAAGAATGCCTACGCCTCGATGTTCGCCCAAGAACAAGTTTCTTATAGCGGTGAATTGAAAAAGGCCTTCATCTACGGCGTCTCACCAAGCTTCACCAAAATTGACTCAACTAAGGTAGCCACCGGTCGCTTCTTCACTGATGCTGAAGACCGTTCCTTGGCCAATGTCATAGTTATCGGTCAAAAGGTCAAAGACAAGCTCTTTGCTGACAACGAAGCCATTGGTAAATTAGTTACTATTCGTAAAGAGAAATACGAAGTAATCGGAGTGATGGAGTCCAGAGGAGCGGTCATGTTCATGGATTTTGACGATTTTATTTACATGCCAATTCGTACTCTACAGAAGAAAGTGATGGGTGTTGATTATATTACCATGATGGTTCACCAATTAGTTGATGTTGGCAAGGGCGAAGACACCGCTGAAGAAGCGCGCTATATCATCAGAGCCAATCACAATATTACTGATCCTGATCGTGATGACTTCCGCACCACCACCATGACCGAAGCACTTGCCACTCTCAAGACGATTACCGGCGCTGTAACTCTATTACTCTTAGGCATCGTCATTATTTCACTAATAGTCGGTGGCATCGGTATTATGAATATTATGTATGTCATCGTCAGCGAAAGGACGGCCGAGATTGGACTCAGGAAGGCGGTTGGCGCCAGCTATCGGCAGATTATGAATCAATTTTTACTAGAATCGACACTAATTACTTTAATTGGCGGTATCATCGGTATCATAGTTGGATTAATCTTGTCTTATTTAATAGCGCTTGGCGCCAGATATTTCGGATTAGACTGGCGTTTTATCGTACCTGCCAAAGCCTATCTGGTATCCCTAGTATTTTCCCTTATTTTTGGCGTCTTATTTGGCCTCTATCCGGCGCGTCAAGCTGCTAAATTGGATCCAATTGAGGCTTTACGTAATGAATAATGCCTTGTATTTTTTACATTATCTGTTAAGATAAGCACCTATGTTTAATAGACAATCTGTCCCCAAACTCATCAATGATTACTACCATGATTTAGAATCCAATTCTAATCATCTTTTCAAGAAAAAAAAGGCCAAACAACCTTGGTTAAGGTTGCTTAATTATTCGGTTTGGATTTGTGTGGCTCTGATTGTCATCCTAATAATCAATGCTTGGCTGGTCCTGCCTTCAGTCACCAAACTTTACCAAAGCAGTATCCAAGGCAAGGCTAATTTGGAAACCAGCCTCTACCTCTTGTCCGACAAGAAATTTGACCAAGCTGCTGTCAGCTTAACTCAAGCGCAAAGCGATTTTCAATCCGCTACCACCGAAATGCATCGATTACAAAAAACTCCCATTGCTTGGTTGCCTTTCGTTCGTTTTCGACTAGCCGAGTTAGAGAGACTATTAAGCACCGCCGATCGTTTAACTGTCACCGGCTTAGCACTTAATAGCAGTATGAATAATATTTTGAAAATAATTCCTGATTACTCACTGCCGAATTACAACAAGTTAGATGCACAACAAAAACAAAATCTGTGGCAAGCCGTTTATCAAACAGCGCCTCAACTAACCCGAGCCAAGGACGACCTAACTGACCTGGCTCAACAATTACGATACCTTGGTTCCTTAAGTATTGTTAAATACTACCAACTGGATTTAGTTACCATTGACACCAAACTCCAAGAGGCGATAGTCAATCTTAATCGCTCTGAAATCCTGGCCAGAATCCTGCCTCAGATTATCGGCTATCCTGATAGCGCTCGCTATTTAATAGTCCTACAAAACAATCACGAACTTCGCCCCACCGGTGGATTCATCGGCACTTACGGCATAGCCACAGTCAAAAACGGTCAGATTGTTAACCTGAGCACCGACGATGTTTACCACCTGGATATGCCGGTCAGCGATAAGCTCAAGGTAGATCCACCAGCTCCATTGAAGAAATATCTTAAGATTAACAATTGGTTTCTGCGCGACTCCAACTGGTCACCGGACTGGCCAACTTCTGCTCAGAAAATAGTCTGGTTCTACAATGAAGAAAACAAACTCCTACCCAAAGGAGATCGTAATACCAAATTCGATTTCGTTCTGGCCGCCACCCCAGACTTAATTATCAACCTACTGGATATTACCGGACCGATTAAGGTTGACGGTCAGACTTACCATCAAGGTAATTTCATGGAGCTACTCCAAGAGACAACCGAACTGAATTATGCCAAGGCCGGATTAAGCTCCTGGAATCGCAAACAAGTCGTCGGTAAATTAGCGCAATTAATGCAACTCAAAATAATTAGTCAATTGGATAATAAACGAGCCGAAATCATCGCCATTTTCCAGAAGCATCTCAATGAGAAGAATCTACTAGTTTACACCCAGAAGCCCGAGCTGACTCAATATCTACGCAATCTCAATTGGGACGGACAGGTCATCGCCTCCGAAGACGACTATCTAATGGTGGTAGATGCCAACTTAGCTGCTCTCAAGACAGATGCAGTTATCAATCGAAATATTGATTATCAATTAGAGGAGACAGACAAAGGTGTTATCGCTCATCTCAAGATTAATTATGCCAATACCGGTAAATTCAGTTGGAAGACCACTCGTTACCAATCCTTTACTAGAATTTATGTCCCCCAGGGTAGTACATTAATCAAAGCGGCTGGTTTCTTCGGCAATCCGAATGACATCGTCACCGGAGAAGAATTGGGTAAAACCTATTTCGGCGCCTATTTAGAGATAGAACCTGGTAAAATTGGTGGCTTGTCATTTGATTACTATTTACCTTATAATACTTGGCAAAGAATCCGAACTAATAATTACCGCCTCTATATTCAGAAACAACCTGGTAATAACACCGAAGATTTAAGGGTCAAATTGAGCTTTATCAAAAAAATTAAGGACTATGAACCCAACAGCCTGCACGCCACTTTAGCCGGTAATCAGATCAGCTGGAAGGATAACTTAAGCACTGACAAGTCATTCTCAGTTACTTTATACTAATATGATTTTCAAAAGAATCGGCATTGATCTCGGCACCACCTACACCTTGGTTTATCTGCCCAAAAAAGGCATTATTATTAATGAACCAAGTGTGGTCGCCATCTCTACCACAGATAAAAAGATTTTAGCAGTGGGTAACGAGGCCAAGGATATGTTGGGTCGTACCCCTGATAATATTATCGCTATCAAACCATTGAAGGACGGTGTTATTGCCGACTACCACACCACCGAAGCCATGTTGCGTTACTTCATTAATAAGGCTTTAGGTGGCATGAGATTGTTTCGCCCTGAAGTAATGGTGGCGGTACCGGCCGGCATTACTTCCACTGAACGTCGTGCTGTTATCGATGCTACTATCGCCGCCGGAGCCAAAGCTGCTTACATCATCAAAGAACCCATCGCCGCCGCTGTTGGCGCCGATATTCCAATCGGTAGCGCCTCAGGACATATGATTGTCGATATTGGCGGTGGCACCGCTGAAATGGCAGTTATCTCACTGGGTGGAGTGGTGGTCGCCAATTCCGTTAGAGTTGGTGGCAATAAATTTGACGCCGCTATCACCGATCACGTTCGTCGCAAATACAATCTAGCCATTGGCGAAAGAACGGCCGAAGATATTAAGATTAATATTGGAAGCGCTTTATATATGGAAGATAAATTAACCATGGAAGCCAAGGGTCGTGATATCTTGACTGGCTTACCTAGAAATATTATTGTTAATTCCGATGATGTCACCGAGGCTCTGCAAAGCTCCTTAGAAATCATTATCAGTTCTATCAAGAATATTTTAGCGGAAACCCCACCTGAATTAGCCGCCGATATCATGGATAAAGGTATGGTTATTTCTGGTGGCAGTGCTATGCTCAAGAATATTGATCAGTTGATTTATCGTACCACTGATGTGCCGGTCTTCATCGCTGATGATCCTCAGCTCTGCGTCGCTCGTGGCACCGGCATCTCATTAGAAAATTTGGAGTCTTACAAGAGAAGTATTTTTTCGACGAAGTAGTTGATACGAATACATCGAATTATATACGAATACTACAAACACTACTAATCTACGAAAATTGCTACGAATACTACAAACACTACGAATACTACTAATGGGTGATGTTATGAGTTATGAGTTATGAGTTATGAGTTATGAGTTATGAGTTATGAGTAATAAATTATGTTAATAGGAATTGACGCCAGTCGAGCTAATCGTCCTCACAAGAGTGGCACTGAATGGTACGCTTATCATTTGATTAGAACCCTGGCCACAATTGATTCAGTTAATACTTATCTGCTCTACAGCGACAAGCCTCTTAGCGGTGGCTTGATGAATTTGAGTTCCGATTTCGATACTGATGACAATCAATCACCCAACTACGATCAGGACGGCCTGCAAATCATCACCAGTCCTCATAATAACTTTAAGGCTAAAATTATTAATTGGCCTTTCAAATTCTTTTGGACCTTGGGCGGATTATCTTTAGAGATGCTATTTCACAAACCAGATGTATTATTTGTGCCATCACACACTTTACCTTTGATTCAGCCCCGCCGATCCTTCGTCACCATTCATGACATCGGTTTCAAACGACAGGTCAAACTTTATTCACCCGATAATCTGGGTTATAGGGGAGGCTTGCTTAATTTCTTAGTGCAAAGCTTTACTGGAGGTCGTTACCAAGCCACTCACTTAGACTATCTGGACTGGTCCACCAAGTTCGCCTTGAAGCATTGTCACAAAATCATTACCATCTCCAATTTTTCCAAACAAGAAATAATAGATGTCTATGACGCCAAGGCCGATCAAATTGAGGTGGTTCATAACGGTTACGACAATCGAGTTTATCATCCAAGCCAGAACTCTCATAGCAATCAGATATTAGCCAATCACGGCATTAGCAAACCATATCTTTTTTACGTTGGTCGGCTGGAGAAGAAGAAGAACACAGCCACCCTCATCCACGCTTTCTCATTATTGAAACAACAACATCCAGAATTAGAGCACGACTTAGTCTTGGTAGGTGACGCTAGTTATGGTTACGATGAGATTAAATATTCCATCAGCGAGTTTGGTCTCGATCAGAAAGTGATATTAACTGGATGGGTCGATGAAGCTGACATGCCAACTATTTTTCAAAACGCAGACTGCTTCGTCTTTCCAACTAATTATGAAGGCTTCGGTATTCCTCTATTGCAAGCCATGGCCAGCGGTACCGCCATTACGGCTTCCGACATAGCGCCGGTCCGTGAAGTGGTAGGGGACAGCGCTCTGTTATTTAATCCCGACCAGGCTCAAGACATCGCTGATAAATTATTTATTATTTTAAGTGATCAACATATTCGTCAAACATTAATTCAATCGGGTTTACGACAAGCTTCTAACTTCAGTTGGACTAAGTGCGCTCAAGAGACTTTAGCTATTTTACAATCATAATCAAGCGACTCTAGAGAGCTTCTTTCAAGCTTAATGAGGCCAAAATAGCCCCGATATTAAACATTCACAAGAATGTTTTTTTTGTTATTTGCTCTATTGAGTCCTAGACCACCAAGAGGATATTTTCGCTAAAAAACCAATAAAAAGGCTATTCTCAGGCCTAGCAGTGCAATACTTTGACTTTTTTTATATTATATGCTATAATTATAGATTAATTGAACTTTGACAATTTAGCAAAAATGCCAATTATTTTCCACAATATAAAAGGAGTCTATCATGACTAAAAGATTTACAGCTTTTGCTGTATTTGCCTTCATGCTCTTAACTGAGCTTATCGCCACTAATTTCGTTTCAGCTCAAGAGCTGAAAATGGAATTTGTAGACGGCGCCTATCCTGTTAATAGGATAGACAATATCGTTTGGGTAGACATTAAACTATCCAATACAGCTATTTTGAAAGATCTTAAATTCAATGTGAATTTAAGCTTTCAAAACGACGGCAATCCAACTGTCAGAGTCATCCCTGCTTACTGTCTAGATGCCAATGGCAACAATGACCAGAGCAAATGGACAGACACTACCAGACTTGGTGTTAATACTTGGCGCTTTCACTATTGGATGGATCCAAACAGGTCAGAAAATTTCTTACCGGTAAACTTAATCCCTAGAAAGATTATGAGGTTCTATGTCAAATTTGATAGCCCTATCCCCGATTGTGGGAAGATGACTATCAGTTGTACAAACTTTACCGCGACCGGAGTAACTGCTCAGGGTCAAGAATTTTTCTTCGAAAGTGACAAGCTACCACCAGTAGTTAACCATGTAGTCAACTTAGGTGATTGCCCAGACGAGCAATATATCATTAACCTGGCAGCTAATGCCGTGGTAATGAGAACGAATACTATAAACGAATTGAAATTAAGGCTTGATCGTCTTAATTCCAAGGCGTTTAAGACGCTCAGCTTTGACCTGACCGCTCCTAGCGGTTGGAATATTCCGGCTTATAGCTTATTTAGCCAACCAGGCGACGTAAACTTTAGCTTCATCAGCGCCAACAAATGGCGAGTAACGGTTAACACAGACGACCCTAGAGGTTTTCCGATTAGCCTGACATACACTCCCTGGTTAAACCTGACTTGGAATTTTCCTAAATCAGCTTCAGGTGTAGTGGAATTTGTTTTCAACAATTTCCGTGCCACTGGTGTTGCAGGTGATAGCCTATTAGTCATCAAAGAGCTACGAAAGTTGGTTGATTTGGGACCGGGAGAACCGAGTTATAATGTTAGCTTTAGCATGTCTAAAGCTGGTTACAACTGGTTCGATCTCAATAATTACTTGATCGACCGTTATGGCCGAGTTGAAGTTAACTTTAACATTGATAATTTAGAGAAGAATGTTAGAGCGACTTCATTCAACATCTCCATGCCGAGTTATTTTGAAATCGGTGATGCTCAAGTAACTATGGAGACTAACCCGAGACAAGCAATATTTAACCTTATTAGCAGTCAAAATGGTATTAATACTTATGCCGTCTTTGCAGTTAATGAGACTAGTGGATATTGGCCTCCGAACAATCCCAACTTTAACCCGAGGGATATGGTGAAATTGTATCTGAGATTTATCGATCTACCTCCAGGCAACGTGGTCTTCCAAATCAGGAATATCAACGCCGTGGAATTTGGCGGAGCTCCGCTAAATTCAAACAAAGCATTTGACTTCACCATCAACTTCCTACCTGAATTTGTTAGGTTTAAGCGCGGAGATAGTTATGATTACAATTTCGGCGACAAGGTTCTAAACAGAGCCGACCTAGAACTATTAGGTGATTATATTGCCGGCAACTTCACTACGCCCAGCCTATACCAGTTATGGGCCTTCGATTATAATCAAGATGGAGTAATCGACGAAAGAGATTGGACAGCTCTTTACTACTTCCTCTATCCCAATACAGCCGTCAAAGATGGACAGGATAACTCCATAATGGTTTATCCGAATCCTAGCAACGGCCAAGTTACTATTAGCAGACCAGAGGCAAGTCCGGCTACCATAATTATCTATGATCTTAATGGCAATCCGGTATCCACTGCAGATCTAAACGATTCCAGTACTAATCTGTATCTTCAGCTTAGCTCTGGCTATTACTACTACCGAATAATCACTACTGACAAAATTGTCACTGACAAAACTGTCGGCAACTCATTAATTATTCAGAAATAAATAATTGTTCTTTCACCAACACTCAAAACCCGCTTTTTAACAAAGGCGGGTTTTTTACTTAATTATTTTATCCCCGACTCAATCGGGGATCTCCTTAATTGCTTTATTTACCGCTCGTTCAAATTTTAATTCGACTTTCTAACTTTACAAACTTACTTGTAAAATTCAAGAGTGTTATTTATCCCGCTCCATGTGTTTTAAAAGAGGCGGGACCCCCCGATGTCCACTCGCCTCGCTTAAGCTATGGCGAAGCGGGTCGGGGTGGTAATTTTATCTAGTTTTTCTTTTTTTGCTTCAGCACGACAATACCGGAGACAATCTTGGCTATTTTGTTAGATAAATTTTCGCCACGCGTCGTAACTCAGTCAAAATAATTATT
>Ga0172379_10002056_pt1 | contig 37236 bp, 31 predicted proteins | sample GrowelOW334metaG_FD_119756 | JGI IMG/M metagenome (GOLD analysis project Ga0172379, IMG submission 119756) | Groundwater microbial communities from an aquifer near a municipal landfill in Southern Ontario, Canada - Groundwater well OW334 metaG | ecosystem: Environmental > Aquatic > Deep... | reverse complement strand
CTTCCTAAATATGGTATAAATAGTTCGTTAATTGATTAATCCTATGACTGGTTTTATACTAAAAACCAAAAAATTCTTCTTGTTTTTGGGCGACATTGGCTGCCTTTATCTGGCGCTTTATTTAACATTGGTCTTGCGTTACTGGGGCAATACCACATCAGAAAACTGGCCGACCCATGCTGGAGCGTTTTTATTTATCTTTATGGCTTGGCTATTGGTTTTTTATATCAGTGATTTTTACGAACTTAAAATCAGTTACAATAATTTTTCGCTTTTGACTAATTACGGCCGAGCCATAATCATCAACGGCATTATCGCTGTCCTTTTATTTTATTTCCTCGCACCACTTTTCCCCTCAATTAAACCGCAGAGGGTCTTGATAATTGATTTGGTTGTAACTTTTATTCTCTTATTTGGTTGGCGTAAAATATTCTACGGTTTAATCAAATCGCCGCAAATCGCCAACCACGTATTGATTATCGGCAATAATCCGTTATCCGCCGAACTGCTGGAAGAAATAAAAAAACGGCCTCAGTTGGGCTATGTCGCGCAAGTAAGCAGCCAGATACCTGAAGATCTAAAAAAATATTGCATAGATAATAATATTGATATTTTAACTGCCGATAATACCCTGCATGCTGATGCCTCAACCGCCAAGAAAATTTTTGACTGCTTGTCACTGGGCATTGACGTGCATCGGTTAACTGATTTTTACGAGACCATTGCGCAGAAAGTTCCGGTAGAATCCATTGAGCTGGGCTGGTTTTTGGAAAACCTGACTGAAAACTCCAAAAAATCCTATGAGATTTTCAAGCGCCTAATAGACGTTATTCTAGCAATTGCCGGTTTAATAGTTGCTACCCCACTAATGCCGTTTATCGCTTTAATTATTAAGATAGAAAGCCCTGGACCAGTTATTTTCCGGCAAATCCGGGTGGGCAAAAATGGCAAGGAGTTCTTGGCGATGAAGTTCCGTTCCATGGTCAAGGATGCCGAAAAAAACGGCGCTCAATGGGCGACAAAAAATGACGCGCGCGTTACCCGTTTCGGCCGGATAATGAGAAAAACCAGGTTGGACGAAATTCCTCAATTGCTTAATATTCTCCGGGGCGAAATGTCACTGATCGGCCCCAGGCCGGAACGACCGGAATTTACTGCTACCCTAGCGCAAGAGATACCATTCTACAGCGAACGGCTCTTAGTCAAACCAGGACTGGCCGGCTGGGCACAGCTACTGGGTCCGGCTTACGGCGGTTCACAAAAGGAAACTGTGGAAAAACTAAAATATGATTTATATTATATAAAAAACCGCTCGCTGCTTCTTGATTTAAGCATCACCTTAAAGACGATTGGGGTTGTTTTTGGCGGCCGAGGACAGTGATTTATTTCAGTACGCAACAAAGCTAAAAAATATGATTTATACCGCGATCGTTAATTTGTAAAATTTTATTATGATAAAACAGCTTAAAAAATCTCAATTTTTTTGGGATATAGCTGGCCTCATGGCTAACTTTTATCCATTAAGCAACTTTGACAAGTCGCCTAAGGATATTGCGATTGAAGTGACAAATAATTGTAATCTGCGTTGTCCGGTCTGTCCCACGAACTTTGCCATGAACCGCGAACGAGGTTTTATGGATTTTGAAATGTATAAATCAATTATTGACGAATTTAAAGAATTTCAAGATAAGCCGCGAATAACTTTTATTTTTGCCGGCGAACCATTGCTTCATCCTCAAATCGATCAATTTATTGCTTATGCCAGCCAGCATAGTCATGACACCTTCTTAAGCACCAACGCCATGATGCTATCAGAAGAATTATCAAAAAAAATAATAGCGGCGGATTTAAAATTAATTCATCTCTGCCTTGATGGCGCCACTAAAGAATCACATGAGGCCTACCGTTTTGGCTCTAATTTTGAAACAGTTAAACAAAATATTGAAAATTTCTTAACAATAAAACGCAACTTGAATCGTCAGTATCCGAGCGTTTGTATTCAATCCCTATTAACATCGTTTTCGGAAAATGAAAATACTAAAATCCTGGATTGGGCACGATCCATTGGGGCTGACAGCATCCAATTTAAATCCTTAAGCTTGGGTTCGGTGACAACACTGGAGATGCGTGATAAATACCAGTATCTACTGCCAAAAAATGAAAAATATTTACGAAAAAAATCAAAAATCAAAAAAACCGTCTGCACCGTACCGCTGACTCAGGCCGTTGTTTGCTGGAATGGCGATCTGGGACTTTGCTGTATTGATGTGAATACCGATGTCAAAATGCCTAATATTAAAGGATCGAAATTGTTGAAACAATTCTTCAGCCCCGAAGCAAAACAAGTTAGAAAAGATGGTTTATGCAAAAAATATAAGCTATGCCAGAATTGTTCACTAAGTCAATCTGATTTTATGGGTTGGCATGTTGAATTTAATAAATCCTAAAAATTATTATGCCAGAAACATCAGAAAAATCCCTTTCAATCATTATACCTGCCTACAATGAGGCGGAGACGATCGGCAAAACTATCGAGGGGCTTAAAAATTCCATCAACAATTTGTCATTAAATTTCGAGATTATTGTCGTCAATGATGCTTCAACTGACAATACTTCGGATATTTTAAAAAATATTACCGATATAAAAATAATCGTTCAACCCTACAATAAGGGTTATGGTGCTGCGCTCAAAACCGGCGCCAAAACTGCCCAGTCCGAGTGGCTAATATTTTTTGATGCAGACGGCCAACATCGCCCGGAATACATTAAAGAAATGGTTCCCTTTATGGATAATTTCGATCTGATTTCCGGTGAACGCGTCGGCTACCAAGGCCCCTGGCTAAGGCAACCCGGAAAAAAACTTATACATTGGTTAGCGATATACCTTTTAAACAAAAAAATTTCTGATTTTAATTGCGGTTTAAGGTTGATCAAAAAAAATGAATTTCTTAGGTTCTCACACATTCTACCTAATGGTTTTTCTTGCTCTACGACTTCCCTTTTCGCTTTCATAAAAGAAGGGCTTAATGTAAAATTTATTCCAATCCAAATCGACAAACGAGGCGGTGGCAAAAGCATGGTTAAGCCCAGGGAATTTTTTACTTACCTAATCCTGGTCATGCGTCTAACAATGCTCTTTTCCCCACTTAGATTTTTCCTGCCAATCGGCCTGCTTTTGGGGCTAACCGGATTAATTATGCTAATTGCCGGATTAATTATGAATAACATCGCCAAAAGTACTATTTTAGTTGTCTTATCCGCTATTATTATTTTCTTTTTTGGACTTTTAGCCGATCAGATTGCCGCCTTAAGAAGAGAAATCTACCGCTAAAGAAAAGCTCTTATGAAACAACTCATTCTGACTTTTGATCTTGAATACTGGTTTGAATCATTATCCCTCCAACCCCATCTTAATGGATCAGAAACTGAACATTTAGAAGAATTTGTCGATCAACTGATTGCCGCTCTTAAATCCAACCAAGCGACTGCGACTTTCTTCGTCACTGGGAAAGTTATTGAACAAGAACCGGCGATGATAAAAAAACTCGCTGTGCATGGACACGAAATTGCCATTCACTCCTTTGATCATCGCCCACTTTGGGTAAAGAATTATCAAAACTTTGATCAAGAAATTAAGATCATGAAAGAAAAAATACTTTCTTTAACCGGAAAGGCCGTACTGGGTCATCGCGCTGTTAATTTTTCTTTAACTAATGATAACCAAAATTGGGTCATAAAAGTGCTTGAAGACAACCAGTTAAGATATGACTCCTCTGTTTTTCCGCTAAAATTACCAAGACTCACGTCCCTGATTTTTCCAAACAGCACCTACGGTATCAAGAAAGCGCCGCGATTGCCCTATTTAATAAACAAACATCTATACGAGTTTCCTTTGGCCGTATATAGCGGGTCACTTCTTAATTGGCCAGTGACCGGCGGTATCTACATAAGAATTACACCTTGGAAAATTTTTAAAAAAATGTTAACAAAAAAGACCACTCAAGGTGCAACCACTATCCATTTTCATCCCTTTGATTTCCTAGCCAAACCGCCAGATATTTCAATGCCAATCATAAAAAAAATCATAAAATTTTTCAATACTAAGAATAGTTGGAAAAAATTAATTTATTTATTAAACTCATACGATTGCCAATCAATTGAAAAATACCTCTATGAAAATACTCTTGATTAATCCCCCCATTCAACACATTATAGAAAGCGATATGCCTAAGGAGCTAGAATCGGGTATGGATTTTTTACCACCACTAGGACTTATGTATCTGGCTGGCTACCTATTGAAACATTCTAACCATGAAGTAAAAATTATCGACTGCCCAGTAGAAAAAATCAATCTTGATGCGCTAGCAGAAATCATTAAATTAGAAAAACCAGAACTCGTTGGCATTACCGCTATGACTTTCACGATTATTGATGTTTTGATGGCAGCCAAAAAAATTAAAGCGGCTCAGCCAGAAATTCCCATTGTCCTCGGCGGCCCGCATGTCAATATTTACCCGGAAGAAACGATGGCTAATCCAGAAATTGATTTTTTAATCCTGGGTGAAGGCGAACAGCCTTTTTATGATTTAATTAATAATCTCCAACAACCGGAACAATGGCCAACGATTAAGGGTATTGTCTTCAGACAAGCGAGTAATATCATTAATAACGGTTGCCGAGATTTGATTATGCAGTTAGACGATCTGCCATTTCCAGCGCGTACCTTAACCCCTTACAAAAAATACTATTCCATCATCGCGCAAAAAAATCCGACAACCACAATGTTCACTTCCCGTGGCTGTCCTTATCAATGTCTCTTTTGCGATCGGCCCCATTTAGGCAAAATTTTCCGAGCACGTTCAGCACAAAATGTCGTCCAGGAATTGGCCGAGATCGCCGCCCTGGGCATTAAAGAGGTTTTTATTTACGACGATACTTTTACGATTGATCGTCAAAGAGTGGTAGACATCTGCCGATTGATAATGGAAAAAAATATAATCCTCAATTGGGATATTCGCGCTCGAGTTAATACGGTTGATGAAGAATTACTAATATTAATGGAAAAAGCTGGTTGCACCAGAATCCATTATGGAGTAGAAGCCGGCACCGAAAAAATTCTTAATGTTTTAAGAAAAGGCATTACAATTCCGATGATCAAAAAAGCTTTTGCATTAACCAAAAAAGCCGGCATTGAGACAGCGGGTTATTTCATGATCGGCTCACCAACGGAAACCGAAGATGATATTAAAGAAACAATTAAACTAGCTAAAGAACTATTTCCTGATTATGTGCACTTTTCCGTACTTACCCCTTTTCCAGCGACTGACTTGTATTTAAAAGGCCTAAAAGAAGGCATTATCAAACAGGATTATTGGCGTGAATTTTCTAAACATCCTCAGGCAGATTTTCATCCACCGGCCTGGGAAGAAAATTTTACTCGCGAACAGTTATTTAAAACATTAATTCAAGCTTATCGTTCATATTACTTAGCTCCCCGCTATATCTGGCGAAGATTAAAAGAAATAAGAAACTGGAATAATTTAAAAAATAATTTTAAAGCGGGTCTGAAACTGCTCAAAATATAATAAAATATAATTATGAAAGTTATCTTGGTAAATCCGCCCTACATAAACTTTGAAGGCATGAAAGAATCCGGCGGCCATGCAATGCCTTTTAATCTGGCTTACTTAGCTGGTTATTTGCGCAATAAGGTTGATTGCGAAATTAAAATATTAGATACTGAAGCCTTAGGCATCGGCTATAAGGAAATAAAGGATTATTTTGCGCATGAGCGGCCCGACGTCGTCGGCTTTACTTGTCTGTCGCCAACCGTCAATCACGTTTTTAAAATTTGCCAAATCATTAAAGATGAATTAAAACTGGATTGCGTCACCATACTAGGCGGCACTCATCCGACGATTCTGCCAATTGAAGTTTTAACCAACCCATTCGTAGATTTTGCTGTCATTGGGGAAGGCGAAGTGACTTTTTCTGAATTGGTCCAAGCCGTCAAAGACAAACGGACGGATTGGGAAAATATTTCCGGCTTGTATTTTAAGCGCGACGGCAAAATTATAGGCAATCTGCCACGGCCAATGATTGAAAATCTTGATGAAATCCCTTTTCCAGCCCGCGATTTATTTGATTTAAAACTTTACCGTTCCGCCCCAACTAAAAAATTGACTGAGGAGCAATGCTCACCGATCCAAACCAGCCGCGGCTGCGCCCACAACTGTATCCATTGTGTTTCCAAAAGCATTTGGAATCGCCGTTTACGCTATCGCAGCGCTAACAATTTGCTGGCTGAAATTGAAGAATGCATCAATAAATACAATATCAAAGAATTCAGCATTTTGGACGATAATTTCACTTTAAACAAAAAAAGAGCGATTGAAGTCTGCCAAAAAATCATAGACAAAAAACTGCCGATTGCTTGGATCTGTTTTTCCCGAGCCGATACCATCGACGATGAATTAGCCTCCATCATGTCAAAGGCCGGCTGTAAGAAAATTTCCTTAGGACTAGAATCCGGCTCGCAGAAAATATTAGACATTATGCGCAAGCAAACCACCACGGACAAGGGGCGGCAAGCAGTGGCGATCTTAAGACACCACAATATATTGGCTCATGCCAGTTTCATGCTGGGTAACATCGGCGAGACGATAGAAACCATTAAAGAGACGATCAATTTCGCCAAAAGCCTGGATTTAGATAATGCGACCTTTTTTATCACCTGCCCGGTGCCTGGCTCAGATCTGTATTACTACGCCAAAGATGAAGGCTTTATCGCTTCCGATACGCCCTGGGAAGCCTTCGCTCCCCTTACTAACACGTCGCCGCTACTGGTGCAAAAAAACTTAACGGCGGAAGAATTGGTTTATTGGCAGAAAAGAGGTTTCCGCGAATTCTATTTGCGGCCGATCTATGTTTGGCGGAAGCTTAAACAAATAAACTCTTTTGATTCCTTAAAAACAATGTTTGAAGGATTTAGGATTTTCGTTAGAATTATGATTAAAAAAGCCTAAAAATTCATTTTAGAAAAATATTATTTATGAGATTCCAAAAAGAATACCAACAGATAAAAAATAATTATCTCGGATTGGGAGCGGTAGAAAAATTAATTACCTTCGTCAGATTCACGACAACGCCGCTGGAAACAATTTCCCAATACGTGCCGACCAGCGGAAAATTGCTTGACCTGGGTTGCGGGTTCGGAGTTTTTTCCTATTTTTTCGCTTTTAAACGACCCACCTTAAAAGTAGTGGCCATTGACCCTTCAGCCGATCGCATCAAGCAAGCGAATCAGGTATCATTCAAGCCTGAAAATTTAACATTTATCCAAACGGAAGTCGGGAGTCTGCAAGAAGAGGAGTTCGACGCCACAATCGTCATTGATGTGGAGGTTTTAATGTCCCGCCAAGAAGTCCTGAATATGCTAGAAGATTGCCGAAAAAAAACCAAACCGAATGGGGTCATTATTATTAAAACCATGAGTCGGGATCGCTTCTTCCGTTATCTGCTTTCCATCTCCAGCTCGCTCATCATTGAAAAGCTTGTTGCTTTTTTCCATTTCTTCTCCGCCGACAAAGCCTCCAGCAAAATTTTTGGCCATAGAATAAATAAACCGCATTATTATCGAAGTTCAGAATACAAAAAAATATTAGAGAAAACCGGTTGGCATTCTATTGAAATCCATGATCTGCCGACTCAATTATTTTTTTACCCAAACATAATTTGTTTGGGTAAAAAATAATTGATAAAAAAATACCTTTGCGTTTATTTTTTACAAATTAGTATATTCATCATACCTAATGGATATTTAATCTCAAAATATTTTAATATTGGTAATAAAATTCTTGGAGTTTTATTTGGCACTATTAATCCATGTGAGAATGTTGATATTATTTTTAAATCACAATCTTTAACCATTTTTTTTAAATACTTCATAGAATACCTCAATGCTTTATTTTCCTCCTTTACAAAAAGTGAAAATAAAAATAAAAATGGATTATTCCTATTTGGTTCGATAATAATAACATACTCCTTAGACACTCTTTTCATTTCATTAATAACTCTTTTTTCATTTAACACGTGATGAAGTAACGCGCCACAGAATGTTATATCAAAAGAATCATCAGCAAACCTAATATCATTTGCGTCCATAAGAATTGTTTTTTTTATCGGATTTTGTCTAATAAGTTCATGGGAATAATCTATTCCAGTAACATCGCATATCTCATTAAAATAATAACTATAGAATCCATTTCCACACCCCACATCTAAAAGTTGAGTATTTTTATTTATCGGGATTACTTTTAAAATTTGACATATTTTTGGAAAAACATAACACCGTACTACTTCGTTAAATGGTTGCCTTCTTTTATTTAAAACTCTCCGCTCCCAATATTTATTTTGAAATATCATATATCTTAGTTTTTAAATTTTCCTAATAAAATACTTTCTCGGTAATAAGGAATGATACCCACGGCGATCGTAACAAGATCATTAATAAAAATAAAAAAAGAAAAAATCAAAGCGCGTTCGGAACTAAAACCCAACAAACTAAAAAAATATATGATTACCGCCTCACGGGTGCCAATGCCGGCAATAGTGATCGGCAAGATAGAAACAATCGCCACTACCACTAAAATCGCGGAAAGATTAAAAAAAGATAAATTTAAAGCCAAAGCCAAGGCAATCAAATAACTGGAAAAGAAATAAAGGAACCAACTGAATAGCAAATAAGCCAGATAAATCAGTACGTCTCCGATTTTTACCCGTTTAATTCCCTTCCATAGTTTGAGAAAAGTAAAATTGCTATATTTTGCCAAATCAAAGGAGAAAAATCTCTTTATAAAAACATTAAAGAACCGATGCAAACCCGTGCGCTGATCAAGCACCAATAAAAACAACGTAATCGCTAACATCAGGATGATAATTAGCGCTAACACTTGGATGACAATGCCCTTTAAATAAAAAATGGAAACAAGCAACCCTAACCCGAGCAAAAACATGATATCGATCATGCGATCCACAAAAATGCTCAAAAAAGACGGGAGGGGCGCATGGTTCCTTAATTTTAAAAAATAAACCTTGATCAGCTCTCCTAAACGGCCAGGAGTAATTATTCCAGCATAAAGGCCAAGCCAAAACAAATTCAAACCGTCCAACTTGCTGATCTTAATATTAAGATTATTTAAGATTAAACGCCATTTTAACGATCGGGAAACAATTCCCAGTATAGCAACAATGGCGGCGGCAATCAAAAACGGCAATTTTATTAATTTTATTTGTTCAAACAAAAAGCCGTAATTAATTCTGGTCAAGATGTAAATCAAAATAATCGGGCCCAGCAGGCTTAAAAGATTCTTTATTTTAAAATTTTTCAGCATGGTAAAATTAATTTTTCTTTTTGCCAAAAAGTATTTTAATAAAATACGCGCCGGCCAAAATAACTCCCTTAATCTTATAGGGAGAGACCATCTTTATGATTAACTGCATGATTTTTTTAGGACGAAGATAAAAACGCAAATAACTGAGCTTAAGCAGACGGTTGAATTCTTCTTCCGAAATTGTGTCGAGTTTCATTAATTTATCAGCATTGCCGATTTCCAAGAATTCTTCCCAGTCAATGGAGGAAATATCATGGCTATCCAGATACATTTTAAACAAATCAGTGCCAGGATAAGGCACGACCCGATAAAATTGAGCGAATAAAGGATCAATTTCTAAGGCAAAATCAATGGTCTTCTTCATGGTATCCGCGGTTTCTCCCGGCACGCCGAATACAAAAGAAGCCGAGCAATCTATGCCTACCTGCCGAGTGGCCAGGATTGCTTCCTTAACCTGTTTTAAATTAATATTCTTTCTAATGGCCTTGAGCATTTCTTCAGAACCGGATTCCACACCATAGCACATGATATGGCAGCCCGCCTGCCTCATTTTGAACAAAAGATCCTTATCAATTCGATCAACGCGGCTCAAACAGCCCCAAGTAATATTAAGTTTGCTGGTAATCATCAAATCGCATAATTTATAAATGCGATCCTTATCAATGGTGAAAGTATCATCATAAAACATTATTTCTTTAACGCCGTAATTCTTAACTAATTGCTCCAGTTCCTCCAAAACATTTTCTGGCGATCGAAATCTGACCGTGCGGCCCAAAATAAATTTTGAAGCGCAAAAAATACAATCATTGGGACAGCCTCGCGAAGTCATGACAGTCGCAAAGGGGGTTCGATTAAACCACTTAATGGAAGGATGATATTTATGATTAGGCAGATCGCTCCGATCGGGCAAGGGTAAAGAGTTCAAATCAGCCAAAATCTCCTGAGACGCGCTAGAAACTATTTGCCCAATCGAATCGCGATAAGTGATGCCTTTAATTTGGGAATAATCAATCTGACTTGACTTTTTTAAATGGTCAATAAGCTCAAACGTCGTTTTCTCTCCTTCGCCCCTCACTACGATGTCAATATCGTGATTCTGTTTTAATGTCAGTTCCGGCAATACCGTCACATGCGGACCGCCGACGATAATGATTAAATCGCCATATTGTTTTTTAATTAAAGCCGAAAGCCGGCCAACCTCCGTAATCAGCGGAGTTGTAGCCGTAAAACCGATTATTCTCGGAGCTTTTTCTTTAATAAGTTGCAATAGCTGATGATCATCCAAATTTAAAACATTAGCGTCTAAAACTTCCGATTTGCCGCCTTGATTTTTTACATAAGCGGAAATATAGCATAAGCCTAAAGGGGGTAATACGCCTTCGCCGGTATCAGAAATTTTTGACACATTTGGATTAATTAAGAGGATATCAATCATAGATTTAAAGCCTGAAATCATTCAAGCTTTCAAATAAAACTTCTTAAACGCGCCCGGTTAGGAATCAAAATCTTGCCAATTTATTGCCCCAAGCTTAGACATATTTTAACTAAAAACTAACAAAAAATCAAGCCAGTTATAATTTCATTTTATCTCCTGCCGCTTCCTTCGGCTATTTGATAATATTAAGCAGCCACATCTTATTAAAGCCGACCGGCTGTTCCAAAAAGCCAGTTTCCGGCCAAACGGCAATATTGACGGCTTGGCTTTTTTGAGTTATCAAATCACTTGTCGAACTATTAAAGCCAACCACGTATTTAACATTGAATTTATCAAAAGCCTGTTGTAAATTGCCAGTCTGGGCCATTTTTTTAATGGTAGCCGGATCAAAATAAACGATTGATTTATCAGTCAAATAATTTAAGATGGGATGAGCGGTTCTTTCACCGACGGCAATGACTTCGGTTGAACCGATATTCCTTTCATTAATTTTTTGGGCCAAATAATCCAAAACTAAATTCCTATTGTCATCATAACTTCGCCCTAAATACACATGGCTAGCCACCACTAAACTATACAGCGTTAAGACGATTAAACCTAAAGAGACCAAGCTGGAATATTTTTTAAATTGGTAATGATCGGTTATTGATTTAACCAAACCCGCCAAACCCAAAGCGCTTAAAACGGCAATCGGCCAAGTAAAATCCATCAAATGGCTTCGGCTGGACAAAACAACATAACTCATTAACACCACCGATCCAACCAGCCATGATAAAAATAAATAATATAAACTGATGTTTTTTTTCTTCAGCTCCAATAAGCCTAAGCATATTAAAATGAAAATAATCGGTCCGCCGATAAATTCAATCGCTAAAAATTTTGACAAATGAGCGATTAAAATAGAAGTTCCAACTACTAACCGCTCCAAAATTCCGATATCAATAATGCCGGAATTCTTGCCGACTTTTAAACGATCGATTTTATATAAAAAACTGGAATTGTTATTTTTTAAATCAGTATTTATCTGATCAATTACCTGTTGACGGTCAAAATGAAAAGTGTAGGGATCGGGATAAATATGACCATAAGAATCAAATTCCGACCACTGGCTTTGATTCTGATCTTGAGCCACAAACAGGCTGGCATAAGTATTGCCGCTACCCGGCCCAATCATCGAGGGCAGCCAAAAAAATGACAGGATCAAGCCGATTGGAATAAACAGGCTAAGCAATTCTTTTTTCTTGCCGGAAATAACCAGCCAAATAAACAAGATGGGCAAAAATATAAAAAAAGTTTCTCGGGACAAACAGGCTAGGCTTAAAAAGACCCCGGCTATCGCCAAATACAAATAATAAAATTTCTTACCGCGGCCAAGGAAGAAAAATAAAATAAATAAAGATAAGTATAATTGAGCGAATTCATATAAACTGACGGCTCTGGCAGTTTGGCCGCTAAAAGGCAACAAAATATACACCAAAGAAAAAATCACGGCGATTGGAAAGCCAAATAAACAATAAGTTGTTATGGCCAGAAATACCAAACTTAAAGCATAAATAACCACCGAAATCAAAACTAAATTATTCCAACTTTGCCAGCCGAACAATTTAAAAATAGCCACATCGGAAATAGCATTAAAACCGTTGCTGATATAACTGTTATGCACAGAAGTCTTGGCTAAATCAGAAGCCACCACCACATTCAAATCATTCTCTATCCCCAAAGTGCCACTTTTAACATAATTTCTGGCTAAGATTATCCCCTCACCTATTGATTCGGTTGAATAACCTTTAAACAGCACCGGGGAATACCAAAAACCGACTGCCGATAAAAAGGCAAAGATTAAAAAAAGACTAAATAGCAACCGTTTCCAAAGCGGAGTGAGGACAAATTTATTCATATTTTATTGATTAATTTGATAAACTCTAATTCGCGGCCCGAATTGTTTTATTGACAGCAACGGCTTATAGCTTTCCGCAAAAAGATTGCCGTCGATGTAGTAGGAATCAGTAAGGGAATATTTGTAAAACGGAGCAGTATCTCGAATAAAAACCGGATTGCTGTTAAATAAATCAACTGGTATTAAACCACAAATCTTAAATTCGGCTAAATTGATTTCTAAATCTGAATTCTCTGAAATTATCAAATATTTAAATTTTAACTGCTTAATTTGCTCCGGCGAAAACCGGCATAAAAAACCTTCCGAGTAAAGATTATAACCCGCCCAGTCCCCGGACTTGTTATCTGACAAATATTTGAATCGTGCCGAATAATAATCCGGAGCCGACTTTTTGATCTGGGCTAATAATTCTCGACTAGGCAAAAGATCTTGAGACAAATAGTTGCCGAAAATAAAGGCTCGCTCATCAGCTTTTAAATTATCCTTCAGCCAATAATAAAGATCCAAGTTAGAGCTGCTTCGCGCCAATAAATAGTCATTTCGTAAATCCAAAAATAACGCCGGTGCCGCAATTAGCCCGATGAATATTAAGGCTAATAAAAAGTTTTTATTTTTTAGCCGAAGGAATATTTCCGCCGACAGCCAAGCGGCCGGCAAGACGATAAACGGCATCATCGTCGCCAAGTATCGAGCTCGAACAAAATTTATCAAAGGCGGATTCAGACAAATAAAAAATACCAAAAAAGACAAGGACAAAAAGAAAAAAAGTTTCTTATCTTTCCTAAAAATCAGGAATAATGCGGGAATAAAAAGAATAATCGCCACGCTTTCATACTGCCAAAAAGTATTGAACGATAAAAGAATTTTTTGCCAAAGCGGCAAGACAGAACGAGTAACTGTGTGTCCGGAAATCACTGCGCTGCTGCCGGCATCAAAAAAAACAGAATAGGCGTCTTTATACAATAAAATCAAAGAACCGCTGGCCAGCGATAAGATGGCGGCACCACCCAATAATAATATACCATGGAAAAAAATCGAGGGTTTACTAAATAAAAATTTAAAATATTTTTTCCAATCTAAATTAAAACGATAAACAGCTATAATTATCAGCCATAAAAAATAAGCAAAGATCCCGGGCGGGTTAACGCCGATGGATAAAAGTATGAAAATAGCCGTAATCAAATATCCTCTAACCTTCACCTTTTGATCCTGATCTCCAAAATAACGCAAAGAAAAATATAATGACAAATAAATAAAGAAAGTCTGCGGACCCCACACCCTTGCTACATGGCTTAAAGCGACATTGAGCGGATCCAAAGCGAAGAAAAGAGCAGCTAAATAAGCCGGCAACTGGCGTTTGAAGATTTTTAGACTAATCGCATAAATTAGCCAGATAGTCGCCGTACCCATTAAAATCGAGGATAGCCTAGCCATTAATGTTAACCCCGATAAATCAAAAATAATCGATTTTTCAACGGCTAAAAAGCTAAAGCCGTTAACAATGAACAGCCAAAATATATGCGGCAAAAAAGCAACAATATACACATAATGAAGAAAAGGGAAATAAGTGCCTAAAGTCGCTTCCGGAATAAAGCTATGCCGAGCCAGCATGCCAATACTTGGAAAAATCATCAATGATTCATCGGCGACCGTAGAAATCATCGGCAAGTCGTTCGCCACGCCCCACAGCCGAATCAGCAATCCTAAACCCAAGATTGAAATTATTAAATAATTATCTTTTAAAAAAGCAACTGCCGTTTTTTTTAATCCAACCATAAGTTTAAAATAGCGGCCAATAGTTTATTTGAAAAAATAATCGCCAAAAACCGCCTTGAACAGATGCCAAGGACTTATTAAAATGTTTGGTGATTGATAGCAATAATGGGTACACCAGCATTTTTTATTTCTAATATTGTGACGCTGGTTTTGAGCGGTCGGAGAATGCCAAATTTTCTTTAAATCGTAATCATAACCCCTTAAATTTCCCAATTTAGGCAGCATCTCACAATTATAAACATTACCCCAAGCGTCAATCACCGGAAAAAAAGAGGAGGAACGGCAAGGCAAAATTTGTTTCTTCCGCTTCATCATTTTTAGCGCCAATTTATGATAATAGGCATAGAATAATTTATGCGCCGGATCACGATCGGTGGTTTGGCTCTTGAGTAAAGTTTGATCAATTAATTCTTCGTATTTAGCCAGGGCCGGCGGTCCAATTTTAGCCTTATCAAATGTGCCGCGGATAACTTCGGCGGTATGATATTTGAATTTGAGATGCTGATCAATATAATCAATAATCGCCGAAATATTATCCTGATTTTTGTCAGAAATCGTAGTGTTGACGCTAACCTGCAATAAATCATGGGTGTGAGATATTTCTTCCAGACGGTTGTAAGTATCAATAAATTTTTCAAAATTGCCTTGAATGCCGCGAATTTCATCATGAACATTTCCGATTCCGTCTAAAGATAAAACAACTTTCAATTTAACCGGGGCGATTTCTAATATTTTTTTAGTCTGATCGATTATCAAATCCGGCAATAGGCAATTAGTCGGCAAAACAATTTTCTTAGTGACGCCGCTTTGATAAAGAATTTTGCAGATTTCCGGCAGATCAACACGCAAACAAGGTTCGCCGCCGCCCAGAATAACACTACTGACAGTACCGATGCTTTTAGAAAATTTTTCTATTTCCGCCAAAGAAAGCTCATCGGTCTCCGTATTGATAATTTGCCAATTAAAACACATTAGGCAACGAGAGTTGCATTGATTGGTTACTTGAAAAATCAAACTATAAAGCGGCCAATCCCGCCTAAATAGATGATAAAAATAGAACTTGCCTATTGGCCAATTTTGTTTAATTATTTTTAGTCTAGTATAAAGATTCATAATAAAATTTAATCAAGATTAAATAATGATTCCAGTTGCCGGTCGGTTGCGGTTCTAATTTTATTTAATAAACGGCGCGCTCGGATAATATTAGGAATTTCCCTGATAAAGGAAAAGTGACTAAGGATAAAAGGCCAAATGTTTTCCCGATTGTCAAGGCATAATCTTAAATTAAAACGCAGATTAAGCGGCAAATACTTCACTAAGCTTTTTAATTCATAATTCCTCAGCATGATTAAAAGACGATTGCGCATAAACAAATAAGTGCTGTGCCGCCGCTTAATCGTGTCAGCAATCGTAGCACTTATCAAATGATAGCTGGTTGCCGAAGGATAATAGAAAACACGGTAACCGGCAATATTTATTCTTAATGATAAATCAACATCTTCATAACCATGGAAAAAACCGCCATAAAATCCACCCACGGCTTGCAAAATCTCACGCCGGACAATCATGGCGGCACTGCAGGCAAACAACACGTTCCTCGGCTGATTATATTTGGCATCATTAGCGTCATTCCCTTGTCCGATGTCATATCCTTTACCGCGAAAAAACATACTGCCTCCGGCGGCGGCAATTATGTCCGGTTTATCAGCAAATAAAATTTTGCCAACCGCCTGGCCGATTGTTTTGTCAGCATCCATCAATTCCACCATTTGTCCAAGCCAAGCTGGCGAAAGTGAAGCATCGTTATCCATTGTAACCACGTATTCGGCTTGACCGGCATCAATACCTACATTGCGGGCCAGGGCGGCGCCTAAATTAATCGAGTTTTCAATAATAGTGATAGTCGGATAATTTTGTTTAAAAAAAGCAACGGAATCGTCCGGCGAATCGTCATCAACTAAAATAATTCTATAATCAGTATAAATAGAATTAAGCAAAGAGTCAAGGCATTTAGCTGTCAAATCCTTGTTGCGATACGAGCAAATTATAATGTCCACTTTAGGATAATTAACGGCCATAATTTTGTTTTAATTCCCGATAAACATCTTCATAAACGGCTTTGGTTTTTTCTGCCGTTGCCTGCCAACTGAATTTTTTTGCTTCCAATAAGGCATGGCTTTTTAAACTTTCGTATAATTCCTGATCAACCAACAATTTTTCCATCGCCGCTCCCAAAGTTTTGACATCCTCCGGATCGACTAAAATCGCCGCTTTAGTCCCGGCCACTTCCGGCAAAGACGAAGTGTTGGAAGTTATGACCGGAGTACCGCAATTATAGGCTTCCAAAATCGGCAGACCAAAACCCTCAAATAGCGACGGATAAACAAAAAATTTAGCACAACTATAAAGTTTCCGCAAATCTGTGTTTGAAACAAACCCCATGATCTTTACCTGGCCGACCAAATTAAATCGCTCTAAGGCCTTATTTATCTCCGACAGAAATTCTTGGTTGCGCGGCCGGCCGGCCAAAATTAATTGATACCTGTCTTTTAAATCATTCGGCAACAAACTATAGGCCTCCAACAATCGCAAGATATTTTTTCTTGGCTGCAATTGGCCGGCATAAAAAATAAAATTTTTAAGGCCGAATTCAGCCGCCAAATATTCACGGTCAATATCCGGATAATATTTTGCGGATGCCGCCAAGTGAATGACGGAAATTTTTTTCTCATCAGTACTGAAAAACTTGACAATGTCATTCTTAGTGAATTCGGAATCGGCAATAATCCTTTTTGATTCGCCGATGATTTTTCCGATATTATCAACAAAAGCTGAAACAACATAATCCTTGGCCCAAGTCCGATTATGCAACAAGGCCAAATCATGAATCGTTACAATGCCGCATTTAACGCCCAAAACATAATTTAAGGGATTAGTGAAATGAAAAAAATCCAATCGCCTCAGCTTATAATTTAGTTTGACTGATCGCCGATTAACAGCCGCCATAAACTTTTCCGGAAGACTTAGGCCCAACGGACTTACATAAACTGGAGCCAGCTTAAAATTGGGATTGTTGAATTTTTGCCTTGATCGTCCAGGCAAAAAATCATGGCAATAATTGCCAAGAAAATATTGGTTTTCCTCATCAATCAACGCCAAGCTTTCGATTAAATTCTGACTGTAGGTGCTTAGCCCGCCCACGCCTAGTGCATTAATGTAATCCAAGCCGATCCTCATATTTTTTGGGAACTTAGTTTTAAAAAGTAGCCCCTGATGTAAAGAAGATGGCTGATAAGATTAAACAGAGACCAATAGACTATCAGTAAGACGACGCTATTTAATGGAGACAACGATTTTAAGGCGAAAAACAACACGATAAATCCGGATAGAATACTGGCTGAATTGATAGCGATGGCAAAAATATTCTTATTGATCGTCCGATAAATGGAACCGAAGCCGATTGCAAAACCGGAAAAAATCACGCTCAAACTAAGTGGATAGACTAATTGAGCGCTGGCGGCAAAGGACTTGCCATAAACCAATTTAATCAAAAACGGGGCGAAAAATAAAAATCCCAAAGTCAGAAAAATGAAAATTGTGCCGGCATAAAAAGATGATTTATAAAAATTAACTTTTAAATCTTTGATGCCGGCGACTTTGGCCTTAGGCAGCTGCACTTGCAATAAGCGGCTGATCGGATTTAAAAAACCATTCGGCAGGGCCAAATAAGCCAAGGCGATTTTTAAATTAGCTACATCAGTGGAAGCGGCCAAGTAACCCAAAACTATCAGCGGCAAAATACCGAATAAATTAGACAAATTTTTATCTATAGCCAAAATAAATCCGAATTTAAAATATTTTTTTATTTTAACCTTAAAAAAATTATCAATGATTTCAGAGAAAGAAGGCACCAAGGGATTGCGTCGAGAAAAATTGCGATAAACTAAAATAGAAAAAACCATGGAGCCGATGATCGTCAATAAATAGCCGTAAACAATGCCGGCCAAACCAAAACCCATTAAGACCAGGATAACCGGCAAAACAACCGCAAAAAATTTATTTACATTCTCAATTATCGTCAAATACTTAATTTTACGCATGACTTGCAACAAATTGATAAGCAAGGAAAAGAAAATTTTAAAAATAGAGCCAATAATAACCAACCGGGCTAACTGACCAATCAGTGGGTTATGGTAAAACCAACCCGCTAAAGTCGGAGTAAAAATTATTGCCACCAAACCGAAAGTGACCGTAATAATCAAATTGAGCTTTAAAAAATAAGTAATAATATCTTTAATCTCAGAACGGTTTTTTCTGGTATAGGCTTCAGCAAGTAAAGTCAAGGTGGCATAACCAGTCCCCCAATCCATAAATAACCCGATTAAAGCGGCTAGGGCGAAAATCAAAGCGTAATCGCCATAAGTCCCGACTCCCAACAGGTGGGCATAAACAACTGAAGCCATCAGCGACAAGCCTAAATCCCAAAATGAGCCCCATTGTAAAAATAAAAGATCGCGAAAAAAATTAAGTTTCCAAAAATAATCCCAAACTGCTTTTATTACTGATTTTATTTTATTAAAAAATAATTTCATTTATTTTAATTAATATTTTACCTAATTACTAATAATAACAAATCCCGACAAGCCCCGAAAACTTGTTCCGGCCTGATTGCTAAAAAACAAGCCGCTACTTCAGTTTTATTAATCGGCGCATTGTACAACATTTTGCATTGCGGCCGGCAAACGGCCCGATCAGTCACCAAGCGATAAGTATTTTCCGGCCGTTGGTTATTATCATCACAGGGTCCCAAAATATCAACCACGGGAATTGACAAAGCATCAGCCATATACAACAAGCCAGTATCAACGCCGATAAACAAGTGACTTTTTTTTAAATAGTAAGGAATAATTTCTAAATCTTTACCCAAAATTAAATAAACATTAACACCAATCTCAGTTTTGATCTGTTCTAAATAATTTTCATCCTCTTTCAACCCAAACAGCAAAAAAACCGGCTGATATTCATTCTGTAATCTTTTTAATAATTCCAACCAATAGCTCAAAGGCCAAATTTTATAATCCTTACCAGAAGAAATAATGACGCTGATAACCGTTTGCCCGGCTAAAGAGTTGGCAGAAAAAAAATCTTCCACCTCATCTTGATCACCCGGAAAAAAAAGTTGATTCCGCAAATTACCCTCAATCTTCAAACCATTTTTTTTCAGCCATTCAAAATAGAAATCTTTTATCAAACAATCAAATTTATATTCGTTCGTTGAATAAAAATGATAAAGCAAACGTAATAACCGGCCATCCAACTCGGTAGAAACAGTATAATGGCAATCGGCCGCCAACATTAACCCCAAAATCCCACCTTCGAAATTATTCATCAAATTATAATAAGCAGTAATCTGAAAAGAGTTTAATCGTTGCCATTGTTTAATTAACCAACTAAATCGGCCGGATTCTTGCTCCCCAGCGAAACCTATAATTTCATCCAAATTGGGATTATTCTGCCAAACATCTAAAAAATTATTCCGGGCATAGACGATCAGCTTCTGATTTGGATAATTACTTTTTAAGGCGGCTAACACCGGTGTCAAGCAAACCATATCACCCAATTTGCCGTTATAAAAAACTACTACTGCGCGGCTAGTGGTTTTACGAATAAAAATAAGACCAACCAATCTTAACCAACCGGCCAGCGGTAATGACAATAATTTCTTTAAAGTATTAAACAAATCAAAATTCATATTCAAAGATTTTTTAGACTGTTCTAGTCGTGAACCACTTAGTGATATTATCTCTATGTTTCCATAATTTCCGTGCTAAAAATAGAGGATGCGATAAGTAATATTCCATTTTTGCTCGCCGAGCAAATTGAAAAATATTTTCATAACTCAAATTCGGCTGTTCAAAAATCGGCATATTTTGCGAAACTATCAGCGGCGGATACGAACGCGGCTCATGGAAAATCCGACTCCAAGAAAAATCCTGGGGCAAGATATTTAATTCCTTAGCTATCGTTTCTATTTCCGTATGCGGATAAATAATAGTTACGCCTTGGGTCGCTTCTTCCACGCCCACTCGGTCTAATAAATAACGACTTAAAAAAACAGTTTTTTTAATGTCTTCATAGGTTTCTCCAGGCAAACCATGCATAAAAAATATTTTTTGCTTAATACCAACGGCATGGATCATTTTAGCGGCGGCAATACCCTGTTCAACTGTAATCATTTTCTTTATTCTTTTTAAAACCTCATTACTGCCGGACTCGATCGCCATGGCAATATACTCGCAACCAGCGCGTTTCATCCAAGCCAAAACTTCAGGATCAAGCGTATTAGCTCGAGCCTCACACCACCAACCGATTTTTAGACCTCGATTTATAATCTCTTGGCAAATAGCGATAACTCTTTTTTTATCAACAGTGAAACAATCGTCAAAAAAGCCAACTCCTTCAAGACCATACTTATTAACAATTATTTCTATCTCATCCACAATATTCTTGGGCGAACGAAATCTAATATTATGCCCCCACTGACTGGCCGTAGAACAATAAATACAATTATTAGGACAACCCCGGCTAGTAATCATACTCGTGCAAATTTTATCCGATAATGGAATTTTCTGCTGATAATTCTTTATTGGCAACAATTCCCGGGCCGGAAAAGGCAAGACATCCAAATCGATAATCGGCGTTCGTTCAGTATTGTGGAAAATTTCGCCCTGGCTATTCCGATAAGAGAGGCCGTTAATCATTCTGATGTCATTTCCCCGCTCAATCGCCTGAATCAATTCTAAAAAAGTAAATTCGCCCTCCCCTCGCACAATTATATCAATAGACTGAATCTGCCTTAAGGTGTCATCAGCAGTCAAGGTGACATGCGGTCCGCCCGCCACAAGCGGTACGGAGGGGAAGTTTTTTTTGATAAGTTCTGCTAATTGAAAAGCATAAAAACGGTTTTGCGTGCCAAAAGAAAGCCCAATCAGATCAGCGCCTTGTTCTTTTAATAATTCGATTATTTTTTGATTATCGTATTTATTAATGACACTATCAATAATATAAACGTCGTTGAAACCATTTTTTTGCAAAACCGCAGCCAACCAAGCTAAGCCGAGCGGCGGCATAGTTTCTTTGGTTTGGTAAATGGAGGGTGTAAAAATTAAAGCGATCTTCATACTATTTATTTTTTAGAACAACTTCGCGCCAAAAAACCGGCCTTAACCAGTAGCCTCGGCCATATTTCAGATGATTTTTATAATTTCTTAAAAACCACAGGCTCCAAAAAGGTTTACTTTCAACTTCGATTAAACCAGCATATTGTTCGATATTATTCCAATTTAAAATTCGATTAGGAAATTTCTTCTTAATAAGATCAAAGAGGACTGTGCCGGGGTAAGGAATGACTGGCAAAAATTGCTTAACCTGTAAATCATTTTTAACCACAAAATCAATCGTTTCTTGAATCGTTTGATGGTTCTCCCCTGGTGCATTTAAAAGGACGCAATAACCACCACTAATACCATGAATCTTAAAAATATCTACAGCTTGTTGCAAATCAGCTTGAGTTATTCTTTTATTAATTCGTTCCAAAACTCGATTACTGGCAGATTCCATACCCAAATTAATCAGAATGCAACCAGCCTGCTTAACTAAAGGCATGAGATATTCGCTTTTGGTAATATCCGTCGCTCGGGCATTAGCGCCCCAAGTGAATTTTAAACCACGTCTAATAATTTCCAAGCAAATTTTTTCGACTCTGTCACTATCAATAAAAAATTCCCAATCTTGAAAAAAAATAGATTTAATTTGAAAATTTTTTATCAGGTATTCTATTTCTTCGAGCACCTTATCAACACTTCTAACAACATATTGACCCGGCATCATTGCTTTAAGGCAAAAAATACAATTATAGGGACAGCCACGCGAGGTCATCACAATTGAAAAAGGCTTTTCAAAATCATTACAAGAGTATTCAGCCATCGGCAATAAATTATAAGCCGGGAGTGGCAAAATATCCAAGTCAGTTATTCTTTCGCTGGGATTATTTATTATCTTCTCTCCTTGACGATAAGATAAGCCGGCGATATTTGAAATAGTTTGACCACTAACCAGGCTGATAATCAAATTCTGAACGGCTAACTCAGGTTCGCCTCGAATAATAAAATCTGTTTGGCAATTTTCAAATACCCATTCCGGCATAGTAGTGCCATGACTGCCAATTAAAATTTTATACTTAGCTGAAACCTGATTGATAATCTGAAAAATATTTTCAATATTGGAATTGGGACACTCCCAGCGATCAATTTTAGTTGAAGTCAAAATAAAAAAATCCGGCCCATAAGCCGCAATCTCGGCCAGAACCTCCGTTAAAGATAAATTTAAAACATTAGCGTCCAGTAATTTTACCTGGTGACTATCTTTAATCAATATAGCAGCGATAATCGCCATAGACAGCGGCTGTCTAGCCCTGACACTCATAATTGATTTTTTTCCTTGATTAAAATTCGGCACTAACAAAAAAAATTTCATAACTATTTAGAATGATTACTTTTATTTAAATCGCTGATCAGCGGTGCTAATAAAATTTAAAATATTTTTTACTCGCTTAACCCAAGTGTATTGTTCTACTTTTTGCAAAGCCGCAGCTGCTAATTTTCCCCCGATATCTTCATTATTTAATAAATATTTAATACCATCAACCAAAGCCTGAGCATTATCCGGTTCAACTAGATAAGAATTTTTATTGTCTAAAATTTCCCTTAATGACGGCAGAACCGAAGCGACTATGGGCGTACCACTACTCATATATTCAAACAATTTCATGGGTGAAGTATAAACTCTGGAAATTTCCTCCTTACCGCTATTAGGCAAAGCCAGGGCATCAGCCGCCTTCAAAAAAATCGGCATTTCTTGATGTGGTCGATGACCAAAAATTAAAATACTTTTTACGCTGGCATATTTAGTTCTAAATTCATCAATATCCTCCTTAACTCCGCCGACAAAAACCACCAAGCAATCAGCCGGCAATAAAGACGCCGCTTCAGCTAACACGTCAACTCCCTTCCAGGGATATAAATGTCCAGTATAAACGATAATTTTTGATTTTAAGGGCAAGGATAATTTTTCTCTCGCTTCAGCCTGGCTTAATTCTGTTTTAAATTGCTGTAAATCGACAGCATCAGGAGAAACCATGATTTTATCAGCGCTAATTCCTTGCGTGATTAACGCTTGTTTTATCCCTTCGGTTAAAACTATCAATAATTTAGACCTCTTAACAGCTAAACGGAAAAAATAATAATTAAACTTGGGCAATGAGTGCACCTCTAAAATGCAATTCTTAAAAAATAAACCGACTAACGGCTCGCGGGTATAAATCATGCCATAAACCCTAAAAAATAAATACGCCTTAGCTGCCAGCAAAAAAGTCGTCAGCTCTAACCACAACGCAAAAACACCCAACCAGCGATCGAGCGGCAATAGATCAAAACAGGGCAACTTAGTAACCTTAAAATTATCCTTAACATTATAATAAGAGAAATAATCTTCTTTAATTTTATTAAACCGTTGCGGCACCACCAATTCCACCTCATTTTTTGCTTCGGCGAAAGACTCGCACATCTTCATGATTTGCAAACCATGGGCCCTTTCAGTCGGTAACCGCAAATTAGCTAAATATATAATCTTCATAATATTATTTCGCGCCCAAGCGGCAACAACGCTTGCAGACCGGCGTTAAATTATTAGCATAAAGTTTTTGCCTGAAGTCTTTCACCTCAGCACTATTCCAAACTTTAGCGATATCATTAGTTAATAAACTGCCAAAACTTTTTTTGATAAAAGGACAAAAAATCATTTTCCCTTGAGCGCTAATTCTCAAGGTATTAACATACTTGCAATCTAATTTTACTTTTTGCCTTAATTCTCCTTTTAAATAAAATTCGGGAAAACGAGAATAAAGACGCGGTTGGATCATCAAAGCTAAACCGGGAATTTTATTTAATTCCTCAATAATCGCGCTAATCGCCTCTTGGGAAAAACTGTAATCCTGATTTTCTTTAATTTCTACAGCAATATCTTCCTGATTCTCTAACCCTAGTATTTTCGCCGATGCAGCCACTTCAGCGGCAGTAGAAAACATTTCAAACTGTAAAGAATAATTAGGCACCCCCCAAGCCTTGATTTGTCGGGCTAAATCCACCAACTGATTAAGATTTTCATCCATCAATACAGCGTTAATGGTCAAAGAAAAATCATCTTTAAGCAAAGCCACGGCCTGTTTAACACCATCAAAAGCATAATCCTTGCCCCTAATCTGGTTGTGCCTCTCCCTTAAGCCATCAAGAGAAAAAGCCAAGCCGGAAATATTCTTAAATTTATTAAACTCTCCAGCCAATCTTTCATCAATCAATGTTCCATTAGTTGAAATAAAAACCTTAATATGTAAATCTTTGAGCGTCTTTATGATTTCCAAGATATCACTTCTGACCAGAACCTCTCCGCCGATCAAACTAATTGATTTGATATCGAGCTCTTTTTTAAGTTTAATCAATAAGTCCTTGGTTTGGCTGGGAGGCAAATCCGGTTTTAGTTGTTTGCGCTCTTCGCGTTGCGGACACATGCAACAATTTAAATTACAACGGGTTGTTGGCTCGAAAATAATATCTTTGGGCAGAGGCAGATCTTTTTTGTTTTCAATCAAAAACAAAGTATCGCGATATTTTCGAGATTGGAGTTTTTCCCAACTATTTCGCAGCGACTGATAAATGCCGATTTTCTTAATTATCTTTTTTAATGTCAATGACTTATTCATAATTCTAATTTTTTGCTTACTTTTGAGCGATTACAAAATAACCGATCGGGCAAGGATACTTGGTTCTGACTGATTTAGAAATTAAGCGATCAAGCAATATCGCCATAGGATAAATAAACAAGCGTATAAAACTGAAAGGATAAAAAGGGGCCATGATATGGGTAGCGGCAGTCGCCCGTTCTCCTATACGATAAATTTCCACCCGAGAAAATCCTGCGGCCGTTAATTGTTTCATTATGCCTTCATAAGTTAAGCGATTAAAATCGTGGGGTTCCGGCATCTCATTGGCGATAAATAATGAGGAAAGAAATAATTTGCCTCCAACTGTTAAAATACGATTTATTTCCTTGAACACGTCAGTGGTATTTACTAAAATATTTATCGCGTTAAATAATAATATATTTTGATACTGATTATCCGGCAAAGGTAATGGCCGGTTTAAATCAACGACTAAATCAATATCCTTTCCTGGTCGATAATCGGTCCTTATCAATTTTGTATTTTTAGGCAGATAGCGATAATAACTAGCCAAACCGCCGCTTGCCAGATCCAAAACCTCCCCAGATAAATTCCGGCAATGCTTTTGCACCTCCCAATTGAATAGAATCCGATAAATGGTCTTACCCCTCAGCACTTCCCTAACAAAATCAAAAGCTTTATGCATAATTTTAATTAATTCTCCCTCGCTTAATAATGGTCTTGAACATATTTAAACTTATTCGACTATCAATAGAATTACGTTTTAAGCGGAATAAATCATCATAACTTTTAACCACACCCCTACTGACAGTTAAAGCGGCGATAAAACCCAAATTTTTCAAAACCTTAATTATTGAGTCATTATATTTGCCCGAAGGATAGGCGAATAATTGGCAGGTCTTAAGCAGGCCTTCTTCAATTTCCCGCTTAGAATTAGAAACCTCGCTGGCAATATTGGTTTCATTATTAAGATAATTTTTTTGGTGTTGAACCGTATGCGGCTGGAAATCAATTAATCCCCCCTGATTCATCTCTTTAATTTCTTTCCAGCTAAGGGCTGCTAGCGCTTCACCCGACGAATTAGGAATCTTTTGTCCGATCAGGCCCGTGGCCAAAAATATAGTAGCCGAAAAATTATATTTTTTTAAGATCGGATAAACATTAACATAGTTATCCTTATAACCATCATCAAAAGTCAAAACCACCGTTTTAGACGGAATAGTCCCTGTTTTTAACAGCTTAATCAAATTATTCAAAGTTACAACATTATAGTTATTTTTAACTAAATAATCCATCTGTTTAGAGAATTCTTCCGCCCTAACGGTAAAATAAACATTATTTTCGCCAATAGAATGATACATTAATATGACGGCCTGATTAGAACCGGCCGGAAAAAAATATAAACAACGATAAATTAAATTTTTAAGCAACGATTTTAGCTTCATGAATTCAAATAAAAAAATATTCTATCCAATAACATATTCAAACTATGTGCTTTTTCGACGTAATCGGCTAACGAAACCCTGAGGGCTTCTTTTTTCTCTTCAGTCCAGCCAAGAATTTCAATAATCTTTTGGGACAAATCAATGCTATCCTTTTCTTTGAATAGCAGCTCGGCAGGCAAAACCGCTTCTAATGAAGTATTAGAAACCAGAGTTAGGCAACCGCAAGCCATGGCCTCCAAAATCGCCTTATCCAAAGAACCAGAATTGGTCAAATTAACAAAAAAATCATATTGGCGATAAATTGTAGGGGTTTGGTAATTAGGAATTTCTTCTTGCCAAAAAACTTTGCCGATAGAAACTAATTCGGCTGAAGAAGCCTTCAGTGCCTTAAGATAATCCTGATCTTTATTTAAAGCGCTGCCGATTATTTTTACTACCAATCCAACGCCATTTTTATCAAGCATCTTCACGGCTTCTATCAAAACTTCAATATTCTTAACTGGAGAAATCCGACCTAAACATAAACAGGAATTATTCTGACGCGGCTCATCGCCCTGTCGCCTAAAATTATCCGTATCGATGCCTACCGGCATAGAAATACTCTTAGAACTGCCGGCAAAAAACGATTGGGGTGAAGTGTAAAAAATTTTAGTTGTCCATATCTGACCGCAGCGAGCAAGCCAATTGCCATATTGATGATTAAACCAGAGATAAGCTGGCTTGCGTAAACAAAACCAAAGCCAGCCGCCCAGCACTAAATATTCCGGATTCATGTGCACAAAAATCCGATCATAATTGCGCCGTTCCCGCCAAATATAATTAAAAAAATTAATCACATATCTGAGTCTGCTCGCTCCCTGTTCTTTCCCTAGAGACAACACTTTGATATTAACCGGCAAATCATAACGACCACAACCAAGGCAAATAACTACCACGCTCTCGCAGCGAGCAGCCATTTTTTCCAACCACTTATGGAAAAATCCGAGAACGGCATCATCCTTATCTACTTTTTGTGTTAAAACCAATAATTTCATAAATTTAATTTTGCTTCTCTACTGATCCAGCGACGGCTATTTTATCAGCCACCGCCCGCTGCCAGCCCAGCTGATACAGCCTTATAATCTCCTCCTTATTGGGCATGCTGTTTACCGCCTTTAAGGCTCCCCGGCCGATCAACTCCCTTAACTCCTGATTGACTATCAGTAGCTTCATCTGAGAAATCAATTTCTGCTTATCATTAATGGGGATCACTAAACCGCTTTTCTGATTAATGATTAATTCTCCAGCCGAACCAACATCAGTCATAATAATCGGCAAACCATAACGCGCCGCCTCCATAATCACAATCGGCCAGCCTTCAGCCAATGAAGTCAATAAAAAAACATCGGCTTGACGATACAAAACATCGAGCTCTTCCCTATTCTTATGGCCTAAAAGCTTAACCTTATGGGTTAAATTCAGTTGGTTTATCTGCTCAGTCAAATGGTCTTTCTCCGGACCGTCTCCGGTCAGCCATAATTCCGCCTGCGGAAAATCTTTTACCATTTCAGCCATGGCCTCAATTTGCAGAGGAATATTCTTAATAGAGACCAACCGAGAAACAGTTAAAAAAACAAACTTGCCCGCTTGGCGTTCTGCCGCTGGCTGATTACTATTATCATTATTTATGTAAGGCGGAGAAAAAACCGGCACGACCGTAATTTTATCATTAACAACCCCAAACTCCCTAACCATCATTCTTCTGAGCCGCTCACTGACAACCCTGACGGCATCAGCCCGGGGTAAAACAAATTTAGCAATGAGTTTCCGCAGACCAAAAAATTTTTCAAAGCCATGGATTTGAACTTCTAATTTTATTTTATTTTTTCTGGTCAACAGCCAACCGGCCAAAGCCAGATAATAAGCATCGGGGGTGGTAATTAAATCAAATTTTTCTTTTTTTAAAAGCTGATTGGCCAGGCGATAAATCTTATATGAAGCAACTATTTTATTTTTAGCGTTGACTCCGTAAATCCAGAGATTTTCTTGATGCTGCTTTATTACATCGGAATAATTAGGAACGATTACTGAATATTTATCAATACCAATACTGGCATCAATAGCTCTTTGAGCGACGCTGGAGGAACTATTTAAAATTGCCGGATCTGATCCGAAAACTAAAATCCTCATAAACAGTTATCTTCTTAATAAATTATAAATTTTTCTTAGTGTCTTGCCTAAAAACCCCCTCTGTTCAATAGCTATACCGCCAAAGTATTCCACTAAATAAATATCTATCGGCCAAGCAAAAAATCGATGCTCAATGCGCCATTTAAACCACTTGATAATTGGACCAAGCCGCCAATTCAGGAGTTTAAAGTATTCCCTAATCCGCCAAACTTTTTGCGCGTTCACCCAAGGCGAACTAAAATCTTTCCTAAAACGATCAATCTTGCCCCAATCTTCTGTTTTAGTTGGCGGCTTAAAACCCTGCTTAATGGCAAAATCATACATTTTTGATCCCGGATAAGGCAAATAAGCGCCTAAGGAAAAAACCGCGGACGGCTGAATTTTTTTAATTTGATTAAACAAGTCAACTGTTCGGTCAAACTCTTCCTTGGTTTCCGTCGGCAAACCGACAATCGCCGAATAAGTAGCCGGTAAATTATACTTGGCTAAAAGCTTTACTCCGGCCAAAATACGATCAACGGTAAATCTTTTATCGATTAGACTTAAAATGCGATCGCTGCCCGACTCGACGCCGATTAACATGTCAAAAACCCTAAACTCTTTGAGTTTTTGAGCCAAGTCGTCGTCAATCGTATCAATTCGCACCTCCAAATGCGTCGGTAAATTTATTTTTTCTAAGATCTGCCAAGCGCGATTCTTATCAACAAAAAAATTATCATCGTAAAATTTAACGGCATCAATCTGATAATGCTCTTTCAGCCAATTAATGTCCTCCGCTACCGCCTCCACCGACCAAACACGCCACTTATTCTGATTAAAGGCATTATTATAGCAAAAAGAGCAATTAAACGGGCAACCGCGCGAGGCCTTGTAAGCAATAACTCGCTTAAAATTTTTCAACGGAGAAATATAAAGCTCCAAATCCAATAAAGACCAATCAAGGCGGAAATCATCAAGGTTGGCAATAAACGGGCGGTTGGGATTGATGGTAATTTTTCCGGCTTGCTTATAGCCGATGCCTAAAACATCATGAAAATCCCCTCCTCTGATTATTTTTTCTACTAATTCCGTCGTAGTTATCTCTCCCTCAGAAATAACTACGAAATCAATGTAATCCTCACCCAGACACTGCTCTGGCAAAAGCGACGGATGAATACCGCCCCAAATAATTGGTATGGCCTTATTTAAAGTTTTTATTTTTTTGGATAATTCAGCGCTCTGGCGCGTCTGCACGCCGGTCATAACTGATAAGCCGACACAGAGCGGATTTTTCTCGGCGATAATCGCGGCTATCTCAGTAATTTGTTTTTCCGTAATATTTACCAGTTCAACTTTATAGCCGCAACGTTTCAAATGGCTGCCGACCGATAAGATGCCTAGGGGCAAAACTGTTTCCGAATGGTCTTGGCTAAAATTAATCTGAACTAAAACAATAGTTTGCCGATCACAGTCGTTTAAAATTTTCTCTCGTCTTTGATCGGTAATGGCAATATCGGTTCTAACCGCTTCAGCCCGCAATAACCGACCGGTCTGACTAACCATAAAATCATAATCGAACTGCAATAAAAAATCTCCAGTCGTCTCAATCGGACGATTAATTTTTCTAGCTTGTTTGATTGCTTGAATCAACTCCGGCTTATTATTATAGGCCACCATAAAGCCGTGGCCATATTGCTCCATTAATTCAGGATTACCGCCAACAGCGGTCGTAACTATCGGCAAATCGGCCTTAATAGCCTCAATTAAAACATGGCTTAACCCCTCATAGGAAGTGTTTAAAATAAACAAATCTGCGGCCTTCAAGTAAGCAGCCACCTCAGACCTGCTTAATTGCCCGGTAAAAATAATGTTTTTCTCCAACCCTTTGGCCTTAACTGAATTCTCCAAATTCTGACGCTCCGGGCCGTCACCGATAATCACTAATTTTAAATCATTAATTTCTGCAGACAATTCTTTGACTACTTCAATCAGGGCGGCCAAGCCCTTCCAGGGGACTAGGCGACCGACCGATAACATAACAAAACCATCCAGGCCATACTTATTTCTTAGCTGCTCTCGGTTTTCAATAATATCAATTCTTTCAATCGCATTATAGATGACATTTATTTTGTCAGCTTTAATGCCCCAACCGGTAACGACTTTTTTCAAATAATTACTGGGAACGACAACCAACTTGGCTTTCTGCGCCACCCATTTTTCAATCCGCCGCCATAATTCAATCTTGAAACCGTATTTATTGTGCTGAAAATTATCAAGATTCTCCTTGACGCCATAACGCTGGCTGCCCTGCTCCCAAGCAAAATCACCGACGATTTTTAATAGGTATGCCTTGCGCCTTAAACCGCAAGCCACAGCAGCCGGCAAGCCTTCGGAAACCGGCCCCTGAATATAAACAACATCCGCTTGCGGCAATAACTTAACCACCTGCCAAAAATATTTTAAATATCTAAAAACAACTTGCTGTTGGCGAGATATCTTATAAACGTGAGAGGGTTCTTGGCCTTCTTGGTCGCCGTAAGTCACGATTTTGACATTAAATTCTTCGGCTAATCCCCTTTCTAAACCCTTCACATAAGTTGCCGGGCCACCGATATCCGGCGGATAAATGCCGGCACAAATTAATAAATTTTTTCGCTTACCGGCGTTTTCCCCTGGCAATCGGACAATCGAACTGCTTCTCTTTCTCGCCAAAATATAAATATTGTCACGCAAGTTTACCGGCAAAGACCAGCGGCGCCAAAACGGTTTGTCAAAAAACACTGACAAACTGCGCCATAAGCCCCAGCCCTGCCAGAAATACAACGTCTTAAAAATATACGCCAGAGAAAATTTCTTTCCGATAGTGGAAATACTAATGATTTCAAACCCGGCTTGTCGCAAAACGATCTCTAAATTTTCGCGGGAATAAAAATTCAAATGCTCCGGCGGGACAATCAAATGCCAATTCAACCCAAGAACCCTGGCCAAAGCGCTGCCCCGATCTACAGTATTGATGGCCACTAAGCCGCCATCAACCAATAGGTCATTAGCCTTCTTGAGATAGGCCAGGGGATCGCCAATATGCTCCAGTACGTCCCACATCGTCACCACATCGAATTTACCCTCAATTGGCAGCTGATCCAACTCACCGCAAAAAACCCTATGTCCGCGTTCATTAGCGACCTTAGCGGCGTAGTCAGATATTTCCGTTCCCGCGGTCTGCCAGCCCCGCTGCTTAGTCAAGTCCAAAAAATAACCGGTGGCCGCGCCGACATCAAAAATTCTTCTACCTGGGATAAGCTTTTCCAACTGACTGATGATTTTTACAAATACCTCGCGCATTGATTCTTTATCCTGATCATAATTGGTATAACCGAAATCACTGTTATTCCGACTGTTAACAAAATAATCTTGAGAATAAATTCCTTTTAAATCAAACGGCACCGGCCAAACAAAAAGCAAATCGCAATCCCGGCATAACCGCAGATTGAAATTATTTTTCTGGCCGTAAAATTTATTGTCAGCCGATCGGCAAATCGGGCAAATTATTTTTTGTTCTGCCATATTCTTCTGGAACAAATTCTTAGCGGGGTCATTATTCCCTCGCCGATAATTGAGTTAGACAGCTTGGATTCTCCTTCCCTTCTCACTTTGAATATAATCGGCACTTCCTTGACTCTGGCTTTTAGGTTATGGATCAAATTGAATTTCAATTCAATCAAAAAAGAATAACCCGAGGCGCCGGCACTAACCAAATCTAACTGCTTTAAAAAATCCACCTTAACACACATAAAACCGGCGGTGAAATCATTAATCGGCAGGCCGGTAAGAATCTTGGAATAAATATTGCCGAAACGGCTTAAACAACGGCGCCAAAATTCCCAGTTCTCTACGCCGCCACCCCGGATATAGCGCGAACCAATGATTAAATCATAATCATTAATATTAGCCAAAAAATCAACCAAATACTTGGGCTGATGAGAACCATCGGCATCCATAGTGATAACCGAGCGGACACCGTCTTCAGCCATAACCAAACGCATCGCCTCCTTATAGGCATTGCCCAGTCCGGTCTTTTTTTCTCGTTTCAAAATTCTTAACCGGGGATAAATCGTCATCAACTCTTGCACCGCTTGCGCCGTGCCGTCAGGTGAATTATCATCGATAACCATGACTACTATTTCGGGAATAAGGGAAAAAATTTCAGGAATAATCATTTTGACATTCTCTCTCTCGTTGTAGGTGGGCAATAATAAAATATCTTTCATAGCAAATAACGATTAGCGTTAATAATTTAATTTATAAATCCTGAAGGCCGCCTCGCCCTCGGCGTTTTTAATTTCCACAAAACCGATTTTATCCTCAACCAATTTGGCGTTTAATTGCTCAATGGCTTTCATCAAAGACTCATTTTTACTGACCACGGGATCTGTGGCTTGCGGATTAACAATGGAAACATAATAAAAATCCTTAGCGCCAAAAGATCTAAACTGCTCCAGGGCTTGGGGCTGATTCAATAAATAAGACAGCGGCAAAAGCGGAACGCGATAATACAACGGGTATTTTTCGATATACCACATAGAAGAAAACCAATTTACATTATCATCATAAAAAATAACATTCTTGCCGGAAAAATCCCGCGAACTGAGCGGCATTTCCTCCAGCCGCCTGATTTTCTGCCGATCCATAACCGGCGGCAATAAATTATCACGCCAATATATTTCCAATTCATTCCAGCCATTACTGGCTAAGCGCTGGGAAGAAGAAAACCAGGGAGCGCTACCCCAGGACTTAAGCAAGATATTAGTATTCACGCAATAACCGAACTCCGCCACTAGTACGGCTAAAGCCAATAACTTAAAAACACCACCTAAATGATATTTTTTGCCTGATAAGTAAACGCTAAGATCGGCAAAAAGAATGGCGGCCACAATAACTAAAAACGGTATAAAAATAGAAACCTGCCGGTAGGCCGGCTCGCCGAAGCAAAACATTAATCCGGCGGCCAAGACGTTCGCTAAGATAAAAATTTCCGCCTTGCCGCTTCGACCGCGAATGGTCTTAAATAAAAGATAAGTCAGGGCCAAAATAAAAATCGCGACCAAGGGCCAAGAACTGCCCAGGGGAAAGCAATTTATTAAATTGGAAAAATTTCCAATAATATTAGCGTTGACCACCCGAACGGCAATCGCCGAATAATCTTGCGGGTGCATGCCGACCATGGCGGACAATGAAGCGTCAAAATGACCGCGGTATTTAAAAACCATGATATTATAAAAAATCACCGGTGAGATTACGCCCAAAAAAATCAACAGGGAGTAAAAAATTTTCTGCCAACTATTCTTAAGCGCGCGATAATTAAGGCCAAGTAAGCATAATAAGCCGACGGGCAGCAAGAAAACAGAAGTGTATTTAGACAAGAAAGCCAAGCCGGCGGCTGCTGCCCACCAATAAAGATTCTTATTTTTGCCATCGGCCAGATAACAAATGAAAAAATACAAGCTTAACACGATAAACAAAACTTCCACTCCCTCCAGATAGCCAGCATAAGAAGCCCAGACGGCATAAGAAGAAACAGCCATAACAACGGCCGACCACAGAGCGGCTTGGACGCTTTTGATTTTCTTTACCGACAGATAAACCAAGAGTACGCTCAAAATTCCGGCTAAGGCATGGGGTAATCTGGAGGCAAAAGTATTATCACCTAAAATAGAAAAAAATATTTTCTGGATGAAAAAAACCAAGGGTGGGCAGTCATGGAAAGATAATAGCGCCCAAGCAGGGATCGTGCCGAACCACTGAACAGGGGCGGTTTGGCCGCCGCCCAAATAATCAAACCAACCCAGCGCGCGAACGGAATAAAGGGCGTGGTCAACCATGACATCAAAAGTAGAAATATTCCAGAATCTTAAGATCACCGCTAAAATTATAATCAGCCACAAAATCTTTTTTTCATTTTTTTGCCAAAAGTTTTTGTTTGTCTCGGCCATAAATTTAGAGTTTATAATAATTGTGTAAAAATTTTATCTATCTTACTAGTGATTGCATCCCAATCGTATTCTTCTTCCACCAACTTTTTAGCCCGAGTTGTTACTACTTTAACTAATTCCTGATTTTGGGGATCAAAAATCAATCTAATCTTTTTCGCAATGCTTTCAGGATTTTTCACTTCGCAGAACCAACCGGTCTGCCCGTCTCCCGCTTCCTCGCCTTTTAAGAAATCAGGAATCCCGCCGACCGGCGTGCCGATTACCGGCACCCCCGCAGCCATCGCTTCCAGAAAAGCGTTACCCAAACCTTCGGACAATGAGGGACGGACAAAAACATCGGCTTGAGATAAATATTGATACACCTGCTTATTAGAAACTTGCCCCGCCAAAACTATTTCCTCCTTGTCTAATTCCTTTACTACAGGCCGGTCATTTATTTTTAATTTTTTAATCAGTTTTTCTAACTCGTTTCTTAATCTTCCTTCTCCGATAATTTTTAAAATTACCGGCTTATCATTGTCTTTATTGACTATCGCAATTGCTTTAATCAAATCCTCTAAGCCATTTTTATTAACCAACCTTGAAACTGAGATAACCCTTTTTATGCTATTACTTTTATTTCTTAATTCTTCATTATTAATTTTTAACTGATCTACTCCATTCGGCACTACCTCAATCGGACACTTCGCGCCCAAACGCTTGGCGCGCCGGGCCAAAAAATTACTGATCGCCTGAATCCGATCGGCGCGGCGGTAAATCGCCTTATAAAGCGGCCGGATAAACCAAGTGCGAAGCCAAATATCCCGCTCGCTGTCCCCTTCTTGCAGGGTCAATAAATAAGGGATTTGCGGAAATCGGCGCTTGAATTTCCAAGCCGCCCAGCCCGCTTGATTAGCCATCATCGCCCAAATCAAGTCATAATCGTTCTGCCGTTGCAATTCCAGGGCCTTCCGATAGGCCAGCCAAGGAAAACGATATTTATCAAGTTTCCCGGAACCGAGGCGATAAACTTTGTTAAGGCCGTTAAAATTCTCAACCTCCTTCGGCTCATGGCCACTCAAGTTGGCCGTGATCATGTCAAATTCAAAATCTTCACCCAATCGCTCGGTAATTTCTTTGATAGCCACTTCGGCTCCGCCCACAAACGGATGGTAAGCCAAAGAAAAAATCAAGATTCTTTTTTTGTTTTCCGCAGGCATGTGATAAATTGTTACGTAGCATGCTACGTAACAGGTTACATAGCAAACTATCTCTTAAATATATCTTCGCCGTAAACGCCTTTGAGCAAATCCAAATCTTTTTGGCTTTTTAGCAGTAATTCAATATTCTTTTTCTCCAAGGCGGAAAAAACCCAATCCGTCGTTTCATCGTTCAGATTTTGCTTGTGGAAACGCCTAAGCGCGGCCAAATCCTTAATAAAGCATTCTCCGCCGGCGCCCCGGCCGCTTTTATGCACCGGATCAATATGCATGTTGCCGATCCAGGGATCATTGGACATGATTTCCCTTAACACTTCCCACCGGCAACCCAGTTTCTTAGCCAGATCATAAAGCATATTCATATAGACGACTTTGGTGTAAAAAAAGCAATTCCGTAAATATTTGAACAACTCCGCTTCTTTGGCGGAAGTAATAAGAGAAAAATCAGCTTGGGGCAACACCGACATCACCTCTCGGGCTTTGGTTTTATATTCCTCATTATCTATGGGCAGGCCGACAATATTCCTTTGCGGATGGCGCGAATCGTCATAAGCGGTGGAAACGGACAGAAACTCCGGCGAATGAAACAAATAAACGCCTGGGTTTTCCGCTTGGATTGACTCTGTCGTACCGGGCAGAATCGTAGATTTGATTACCGCAAGCTTGCCTTGGCCGACCAGCTTTACGGCGCTTCTGACGATGGAATCATCAAACCCCGCTTGAGTGGTAGGAGTAGGCACGGCAATAAACACGATATCGCACTCGCTGATTTTTTCCTTGTTGGCGAGATAGGGTTCTTCCAAAGAATAGCGAATCACTTGATAACCTCTAACTTCAAAGTCATCGGCATAATTTTTGCCGATCCAACCCTGGCCGATAAAACCGATTAATTTGTTCATAGTGGTCTTGTAAATTATCAATCAATACCTTAATATTATATCAAAAATAAGCTAAAAAAATCAAGACGACGACTTATGAAAGCGTTATTTATCATCACTCAATCATCCTGGGGCGGAGCGCAAAAATATGTCTATACTTTTGCCGATCCAACCCTGGCCGATAAAACCGATTAATTTGTTCATGGCGGTCTTGTAAATTATCAATTAATACCTTAATATTATATCAGAAATAAGCTAAAAAAATCAAGACGACAACTTAT
>Ga0172379_10002055_pt1 | contig 37240 bp, 39 predicted proteins | sample GrowelOW334metaG_FD_119756 | JGI IMG/M metagenome (GOLD analysis project Ga0172379, IMG submission 119756) | Groundwater microbial communities from an aquifer near a municipal landfill in Southern Ontario, Canada - Groundwater well OW334 metaG | ecosystem: Environmental > Aquatic > Deep... | reverse complement strand
TGATTAATAAAATTATTGAAATTTATTTTTTTAAAAAGATCATAAAAAACCGTCGCACCAGAAAGTCCGTCAGCATCATAATCAGAATATATACAAATTTTTTCATTAGCTTTGATCGCTTTAATGATCCTTTCCACAACCTTTTCCATATCATGCAACAAAAATGGATCATTTATTCCTTCCAAAAAAGAAGGTTCCAAAAATAAACCTGCTTCATTTGGCTTAATCCCTCTATGAAACATCAAATGAGCTAAAAGGTTAGAAAAACCCTTAAAATCTAAAGCTTCTTCGTTGGTTAATTCCCTTCTTATTGAATATTCTTTGGGCATTCGCCAATTTTAACACGAAAACGTTTTACACTTCTGAGACCTGTGTCATTCCCGTGAAAACGAGAATCCAGTGGACTTAGGGAAATGACATCCCCTTGAGAGGTCGTTTTCCTAAGTTTTTTTTAAACTCTTCTAGATTCCCATTTTCATAGGAATGACAATCAAAAAAATAGGCTTATAATATTTATACTTGTCCCGTTAGAGATGAAACGAAAACAAGACAGAAAATAATCAACCTAAAAAAAATTATAAATTAATTATGATTTGAAATACTTGTGTAAAACAAAGTGTTTCAAATCTTTAACTAGGATGACAGAAAAAGACTGTATATTTTGCAAAATAATTAAAGGAGAAATTCCATCAGAAAAAATTTATGAAGACGAGTGGTCTTTAGCTTTTTTAGATATCAACCCAGTAAATGCCGGTCATGCTCTTGTAGTTCCTAAAGACCATTTTGAAAATATTTATACAACACCTGATGAAACATTAGCTCGTCTTTCGCTTGTGGTAAAAAAAGTAGCCGTTGCGATAAAAAATGGAATGGGAGCAGACGGAGTAACAATAAGTATGAACAACGAACCTGCTGGAGGACAAGTAATTTTTCACACTCATTTTCATATTGTTCCACGTCTTGAAACAGATGGACTAAAACTCTGGCCCCAAAGAAAATACCAAGAAGGAGAATTAAGTGACACTTTAGAAAAAATTAGAGAAGCTCTAAAAGATTAATTTTTTTATAAAAAAATTGCCCAGCATTTTTTAATTTGCTGGGCGTTTGAGATTTTTACCTGGCTTTTTTGCCAATCTCGAGTGGCTCGAATTTTCCGGAGCCGAGGTACCGATACCAGAACCCTTCTTTCATATGGATTGAGTAGTCAGAATAAGAAAACCTCACAAACACATGATCGCATCCTATTTTAACCTGTAGATCTGCCTGGTCATTACTACAATTGGCATTCACAATGGCGTCGAGGTAAAAAATATCATACTTGCACAATACAAAGATTGCGCAAATCGGTTTTCCCGATCCTCCAATCTCTGAACAAAGGATGAGACAACTCCCCGAGACCATCAGCAAAATCAGCAAAAGTATAAGTTTTGCACCAAAAAGGGGTTTTTGGAATACACCGTCTGAGGCTATTCCAAGCCACAGTGACGCGGACAGGATAGCCAAAACAAACAAAACACCGACAATGATTTTTCTTTTCATAACTTTCGAACGATTTTTTTTGTTGAATGAACAGATTCTCACGTTATTCCATTAGATTCTCCAAGCATTTTTATTGCTTGCGTCCCAGTGGCGTGTGCATATCAATTCAAATGTAAAATACTACTAAAAAATTACCTTGTCAACATTTACGTAATGGTTCAATAGCTTGGAATCACTTCACCAATTAAAATGATTCCAAGCTATTGACTAGAAAACGTATTAACTTAGTACGCGAACAAAAAAAATTGCTTCATAATTTCTTATGAAGCTACTGTTGTGCTGGGATGATTACTTTTTCTTTGGAATCGTTATTCGACGGAAAGACGACCCTAACTACTGTGCCATCTTTACGACGCCCAATAAATGCAATTGAATAGCCTGAGTCGTGGAAATAATTCCCCTTCCCAAACCGTTTGATCATGACCCGTTCGGATTGTGCCTCCCTCATGGCGAATGCTTTCCTTGATTTCTCACAACGAAAATAAATGAACCAGAGAAATAATCCTCCAACAACTAGTAATAGAACAATTTTGACTTTCACAAAACTTAGACTAATAAACAAATTGATATTAGTCAACATCAAACTTCCCCTTGTCCCGACCTAGGGGAAAATTATTTAAAGATCTTTCTAAACCACGAAGAACTTTCTTCTGTTTTTATGTTTTCTTTAATTACATCAATTCCTGGCAAAGTTCCATTTGCTAAAAAATCGAGCATAGCCCCTCCTCCAGTAGAAACAAAATAAATTTTGTTCATTATTCCGAGTTTTTGGATTGAAGCAATTGTATCTCCCCCTCCTACGATAGAAGTAGCTTTTGATTCTCCAATTGCTTTGGCACACGCATCGTTTCCAAGCACCGCTCCTTCTTCAAAATATCCCATAGGACCATTCCAAACAATAAATTTTGAATCTTCGATGATCTTTTTTAATTCTTTTTCAGTTTCTGGCCCTATGTCCCAAATTTTCTCACCAACGGAAACTTGGGTCAGTTTTTTAACGTTTATAAAACCTTTGCTTTGAACTCGTAGATCGATCGGTAAAACAATTTTTCCAGATTTAACTGCCTCGTCAAAATTTTCCATTTCTGGAGATTCAAAAGCAACAGAGTCTCCCACAAAAAGTCCTTGATGTTTAAAAAAACTATTAGCAATTGCTCCTCCGATAAATATTTTATCGGCAATATTAAAAAATTTCTTTATTAATGGAAGCTTAGTATCAAACTTTGCACCACCTATGATCAAAGTAAAAGGGTGCTCTGGATAAAACGCCAGACTTAGTTCTTTAATTTCTTTTTCAAATTCGAAACCAATAAAAGAAGGTAGAAGTTTAGGGAGCAGTACAATTGATGCATGATTTCGATGTGAAACAGAAAAAGCATCATTAACATAAATATCAGCAAAGCTGGCTAAATGTTTTGCAAAATTTTGGTCATTTTGTTTTTCTCCTGGCCAATTGCGCAAGTTTTCAAATAGTACAACTCCTCCATCTCGCATACTTGAAACAGTTCTTTTTGTATCTGGGTTAAAAATATCTTTTACAAAAACCATTGTAGGAAAAGTTGCCACCAAGTATCTTGCGACTGGCTCCAAAGTACCTTTGTCATCTTCAAGATGAGATATTAAAATTGTTTTTGCCCCATTTGCAGATAAAAATTTTATAGTTTCAAGAGATCTCTCAATTCTAAAAGGATCAGTCACCTTTCCATCTTTAACTGGTACATTTAAATCAATACGAAGTATTACAGTATTCCCTTTTAAGTCTTTAACATCTTTAATTAAAGGTATTCCCATCATCATTTTATATAGAAGAAACTATTTGAATAAAATCTTTTGAATTTAAACTTTCTTTTCCAATAAGTAATCCGTCAACTTCTCCAAGAGAAACAATTTCTTTTGCATTTTTTGTATTCACTGAACCTCCATAAAGAATTGAAATTTTTGTACCAATTTTATTTCCATACAATTCTGACAAAGTCCTTCTAATGAAAATAGAAGTTTCACGCAAAAGCTCAGGAGTGATAGCTCCATTCCCTTCAGTTGAAATTGCCCATAATGGTTCATATGCAAGAATAATTTTTGAAGCAGTAGTTTTTGAAACTTTTGCAAGAGTTGATTCAATAATTGAGCGCAACTCAATAAAAAACTGACCTTCAGTATCGCGTTTATTTTCACCCATGCAAATAATTGGCGTAATTTTATTTTCAAGCGCTCTTAATATTTTTTTTGAAATTATCTCTGGAGTTTCTCCCATCGCCCTTCTTTCTGAATGTCCGATGATCACATAATTCACTCCAACTGACTTAAGCATGCTTCCTCCAACTTCTCCAGTTAAAGCTCCTGAGGAATAAATGGATAGGTCTTGAGCTCCTAAAGAAATATTTTTTATAGGCTTATCAAAAATTCCCAAAAAAGAATTCGGCGGGCATATAACAATTGTTTTTTTTCCTTTAAAATTTGCTCTTTGAAAAGTCTTTTTGATTGGATCTAAAATAGTTTTTGCTAGAGTTAAAGACCTAGGATTCATCTTCCAATTGGCAACAATGATTTTTTTATTCATATCATTATTCTAACAAAAAAATAGGCGGTTTGCTTTCACAAACCGCCCTAAACTAAATCATTAGTCATCACAGTGCTTGACCAAGAACTTTGCAATTATAATGAACACAATGATCCATATTATGATTGTCCAATGTGACCATTCCCAGCACTCGATAATTGGTATTTAACTGAAAATAGACAAATATAGGATACGAATCATGAAATAGATGAATCCAAAACCTGGAATTAGTCCGATGATTCCTCCAGGCATTTCGACAACCTCTTTTATCTGATCCATGTCCCATTTCCCAACACATAAACCCTTTATAAAAATCTGGAATAGGATAACCCATGCCAAGATTGATATAACCATATACAACGGACCGATAAACGGAACCAATGTAACTATGTTGGGAATAAAACAGATCCAATCGAACCAATTTAAGTGATTTAATACACTCATGATTTCCTTTCAAGTAACTAATTAAACCAGAGGGAATTCGTTAGAAAACCTGCGACTCTGATTTACTGCACATATAATATTCCGATTTGTCAATTATGTAAAGTCGTCGTCGAATCTCGACAAATAAAGCAAAATAGCTTATAATAGAACATATAAAAGTATGCTTACAAAAATATTTAAAGAATTGGGTTTGTCCGGAATAACTGAAAGAGTTTTTAATAATCTTGTTGAAAAAGGCCCTTCAACAGCAAGACAATTAGCCGACCGAGTAGCTATTCCCCGTCCATCTGTATATGATCACCTAAAAATACTTATAGAAAAAGGTTTGGTAATGGAAAGAAGCGAAGAAGGTAAAAAAGTTTTTTCAATTGATAATGTTTTAAATATCGAGGAGCTTTTGAACGATAAAATAAAAAGTCTCCAGACTGAAAAAGAACAATTCAAACTTTCTCTCCCCTCTTTGATGAAAAAGACAAGTTTCATCGAACCTCAAATAAAATTTTATTCTGGAAAAGAAGGAGTTAAACAAGTTATTAATCACATAATGTTAAACAGAAATATAGAGACTATTCTTATGTGGCCAATGAGCGAGATGATGAAAGTCCTTGGTGATGAATATTTAAAAGAACTTAATATAAAAAGGGTTCAAAGGAATATTCATCTTCGTGTTATCTGGCCAAAAGACAAAGTCTTAGATACAAAAAAATATCCTTACCTTGGATCAGGAGAAGAACATTTAAGAGATTTAAGAATTGCTCCAAAAGGAATGACTTGGGATATGGGTTATTGGATGTATGAGGACAGAGTTATTTTTCTTTCTTCAGAAAAAGAGGGATTCGGTTTTGTAGTTCACAGTAAAGATTTTGCGAGCTTAATAAAAGTTCAGTTTGATGAAATCTGGAAAGTTTCTAAACCAATCTAAAATAGTTTTTGCTAGAGTTAAAGACTTAGGATTCATCTTCCAATTGGCAACTATGATTTTTTTATTCATAGGTCTATTCTAACAAAAAAAAGGTATTAACCCCAGAACAAGCTCTAGACCAGCAGTTTTAAATTAATTAGAAACTTCTCTCCAATTTAAGATATTCCAAGTACCCGCAGCCTGACCTCCAAAACCAATATCGGCAAGACCAGTCTGATAATTTAAGATTCCATTACTTATATGTACAGTATTCGCAACAATTCCATTGATCGTTCCATTTGAAAAAGACACTCTGCCATAAGGGGCTACGAGCAACGCTGCAGAACCTCCTCCTGAGACTGAAATCGCATCAAAACTTGAACTTGTTGTGATCAACATAAGATAACTTCCAGATGTACCAGAACCAGCTAAGACTCCACTTCCTCCAATATTGAGATTTCCATCAGAAATAATATAACCGCTGTTTGCACCAAGAGAACTATTAAGTTGTAATTTTCCTCCACCAGTCATAGCTATATTACCTTCTATCCAACTCATCCCGCTTAAATTCATAACATTGCTTGATTCAAGAGAGAGACTTCCTCCAACATGCAAAGCTCCGACATAAAAATCGCATTGTCCGTTCAAATTTACATTTTCTGTTACATATAAATTTCCAAAATTTGCAGGAGAACTACTACCACAATCTAAGGTTAGATTGCCAACAATTTTTTTTATAGAAGAACTTGTGCCAGTAGAAGGAATTGTTAGATTTCCAGTATAAGTATAAGTTTCAGAAACAGTGTCTGTTTGATTTGTTACAGCGGTCTTCCAATTATTTATATTTGTAGCAGTAATTGGAAAAGCAAGAACTGCCGGATCAGAGCCTTTTGAAGTATCACAACTTATTGGATTTCCTGATGAATTCAATAAAGGATTACCCACTTGGCAGAAACCTGTTCCTGAAACTTTAGCGTTATCGATTTCATGGGCCCAAGCATTTCCAGTAATTATAAAAGGAGTAGAACTACTACCAAGTATTTTTCCTACGCTTGAGGTACTTGTATAAGCAACTGTTGTAGATCCTGTAATTACGGAACTTCCATCGGTAATATCGCCATTCGAATAAACATCTCCATTAACTTGTGCGCTATTCATATCTAATCCGCCAATTCCAATTTGAGCGGCATAATTAAAATTTGCTCCAAAATTTTGTGAAATAACCATTTTAGAAACCCTAACAGCCGAAGAAGAATTTCCTGTTGTGATAATTTGTTTTTTATTTGTAAGATCCGTAATTGTTGATGAAGCAGTCACTCCAGCAGTAGAAAAAGGCAGAGTCAATCCAGTAGAAATATTGTAACCCTTGTTCATCGTATAAAAAGCATTATCACTAACAGAATCAGCAGCAGCGTAACTTTGTCTAGATCTTAAAAAATCACTTGAATTTTTAATTTGGTTTGATATTGGAAGAGTTCCTCCTGAGATCAAGGCAAGTGAAATAATTACAAAAAAGATCACTGACCCAATAACAGCCTGCCCGCCTGCCATCGCCTGCCGGCTCAGCCAATGGCGGGCAGGCTCGCCTTGCAAGTTATCTCTTTTTTTGTTTTTGGAATTAAAAAATAATTTCATTTTTTAAAATTAGTTTTGATATGAATTTCTTAAAATTGCTGAATCATAAAAATAATTTATCAAAGTAGATGAAGAAGACTGCAAGCCAAGTTCTATCTTAACTCCTGTAGAACTGGCATTTGTAAAATATCTAAAGACCAGGGAAGGTACCTCAATATTTTCCAGAGTAAGAGGCCCTAACTGAACACCACCTTGATCAATATAAATTCTATTATTGGATCGATAAAATTTTATTACTGTCGAACTGCCATTTGAATCATAACCGTTCAAAGTTAAATATCCATCTGAAGTAGAAGTAGCACTATGCGCCAGATCAACTGATTTTGAATTTCTAATTTCTTTGATCATTCTGTCCATTGAGATAATTGCTGAACTTTCCAAAGCTCTTTCATCCTTCATTTTATTGTATGAATGAAGAACACTTCCAAGACTCCATGTTATAGCCCCAATTAAAATAGAAAGTAAGGCAATATAAACAATGACCTCCACTAAAGAAAATCCTCTACTAGAATATTTATTTTTAATTGTTGAGATCATTGAATAAATAAGTTTCTAAACTTTGGCTTGTTGTGGCATTTCCTTGATACCAAGAAACAATAACGGTAGCTTTTTTGCTATTTTGATCAATTGTTCCTCCAGAAGTTACAACATTAAAATTTGAATCTCGATTCACAGCTGATAGAAAAAAAATTCTATCAAATTTATTATCTATCATTATAAGTGATGTGGTTGATGTCCATAAATTACTTATTGTATTGTATGACAATCGACAAGGATAAGAATCTGTACAAGTAGAAGAAGGGGCAATATTGTTTGTCCAAGAAGAATCTTTAAGGGAGCGTAGTGCCTCACCTCCTTCTTCAAGAATCATTGAAGCTTTAATAGAAGAATTGCTTCTGCTAGAAAATTGAGTCAGAACTGAAAAAGTATAAAAAACAACGATCCACACAATAAGAATAACTGATGAGGCAATAATTATTTCAATGAGGCTAAACCCGCGCACTAAGTCTATCTTTGTTTTTAGGTCTTGTTGTGATTTTGACATAAAAATAATGAATACTAATTAAATTTTGAATTAACCCTATTTGTTAAATTGAAAAAACAAGACGAAGATAGACTTAGTGCTCGGGTAAAGCCAGAATCCTGATTTTTGTTTTTTGGGTTTTGGGCCATTTAAATTCAGATTTGATTTTAAATTTTAATTATTTTTAATTACTCAGAAAGGCCAGATGCATAAACTGTGATCGTAGTTGAAGCATTTTTTTCACTCAAAACTAAATTTCCAAATGCACTTGGATTGCCAGTTATTTTACTAAAGTAAAAACTGGTAGTTGCATTTGAAAGAGAAACAGAAGATATAACCCCATGACTTAGATTATATACTGAATCAGTCGTAGCTCCGACAACATTAGTTCCTTGAAAAATAGTAACTGAGGTTGAAGCTAAATAAATTCCGTGTTCAGTTCCTCCAATTCCATTAATTGACATTGTTCTTGCTTTTAAAAGTGCAGACTTGACCACTTCTACGTCTGAACTTAAATAACTTTTATTTGAAATGCTAGACATACCAGAAATCGAGATCACTCCCAAAATAAAAAGAACAGCTACAACCATGATCAATTCAAGAGTTGTAAAACCAACCCCTGTTTTTTTGTAATTTTGTTTTTTAAATTTAAATATCATAATTGTTTTATTCAAAAACTTTCTTTTTGATTTACCGCAAAAACAAAAATAAAAAAATAATTAAATATTATTGAGTACAGTATACATTGGGGTGATCATTGATACCGCAAAAAAACCTACAGCTATTCCGATCACAACCATCAAAACAGGCTCTACGATTTGTGACATGTCTTTAGTCTTTTGTTCAACTTCACTTTCATAGTATTCAGCCGTTTGCTTTAGCATCTCAGAAAGCTTACCTGTTTCTTCGCCAACACTTGTCATTTCGGAAACGAAAGAAGGATAAAGATTTTCATACTTCTCAAAAACTTTTGAGATAGGCTCTCCTTTTTGGATTGCAACAGAAACTTTTTCCATTATATTTTTGTATTGAGAATTCTGGAGAACATCTCTAGTGATTTGAGCGCTCTTTACAACCTCAACCCCAGAGGCCAAAAGAGAAGACATTGTTCTAGTGGTCCTTGCGGCATTCGTTTGCTTAACTATTTCTCCAACGACAGGCATTCCAATAAGTAATTTATCAAAAAAATATTTACCTTGTTTTGTTCGAATGATTGAAATAAAAATAAAAATTATTGAAATTATACCGACGACAAAAAGAACATAATGATCTCTGATAAGACTACTGAGACTTAAAACTATTTGAGTTGAGAGAGGCAATTCAGCATGAAGTTCTGTAAAAGTCGAAGTCAAACCAGGAACTACGAACAAAAGCATTAAAACTCCAACAGCAGTCATCACACAAAGAATAATAGCTGGATAGATCATTGCTCCTTTAACTTTTTTTATTAAATTATAATTTTTTTCCATTTGATCGGCCACTAATTTCAAGGAATCTGAAAGTGAACCACTCTCTTCTCCCGCTTTGACCATAGAAGTAAACAAAGAATTAAAATTATCTGGGTATAATCCTAGAGCATGATGAAGGGTTTTTCCTTCGGCAACATTTTTTATCAGATCATTAAGTACGCTCTTCATTTTTGGCGCCTTAGATTGTTTTTCAATAACTTGAAGAGCTCTTGAAAGTGAAAGGCCCGCCTTGAGCATTGAACCTAAGTTTCTAGCAAAAATAATTCTGTCGTGAAATTTTAGTTTGTTTACCCCCAAAAAAGGAAGATTTATATTTAAATTAAATTTATTTACTTCAGAAAATTTTATTAAAGAAAGTCCTTCTTTTTTTAATTCACTGAAAAGAGCAAATTTATCTTGCGCTTCAAATACCCCTTCACCAACATTATCGCCGTTTTTATATGTAACTTTAAATTTCATTACGCTTAAATTTTATCACATATCTGTTTATCATTCTCTCTATTTTGTCACTTCTTATATTCTGTCATTCCCGCGCAGGCGGGAATCCAGATCATTAATACTTTTATAAGCGTTTCCGTGTTTGCATAATCCAACATATGAAGATAAATTTTTTTCAGTTAAATTTCTAAACATTCTCTTTTTTGTTGCTGTCCTCAAAACCCTATGCTCTGGGAAATGCACCCAACCAAGAAAATCCACACCAGAAGCAAGAGTTTTTATAAACATTTTATTTGGATGCATAGATAATTTTAATCTTGTATCTAGAAACTCTGATATTTTTGGAATCAAATCTTCAAGAAATCTTTTGTCTGTATACAACACCACAAAGTCATCGGCATATCGAATATAATATTTTATCTTCATCTCGTGTTTCATCCACTGATCGAATTCATTCATATAAATATTTACCAATATTTGAGAAGTTAGATTCCCAAGAGGGAGACCTTTGCCTAATGATGTACTTTCAAAACTTGTAACTACCCTATTAATTAAATCTATCACCTTCTCATCCTTTATATATTTCTGAACTATATTCAGTAAGACAACATGATCAATGGAAGCAAAAAACTTTTTAATATCACATTTAAGAATCCACAAAGTCTTAGTATTATTTAGACTTGCTTTATATGTAAACTTTCTAAATCTTTCTATTGCTCTATGTGTTCCTTTAAACTTTCTACAAGAATACGAATCATAAATAAACTTATTATCAAAAAATAGATATAAAACTCTATAAATTGCGTGATGTAGTAGTCTATCTCTAACCGTCGCCTTATGAATATTCCTAGGTTTTGGATCTGAAATATTAAAAGCATAATATCCGCCATGCTTATAAGTCTGATTTTTTAGATCATTATGCAAAAGTAGAATATTATCAAAAAGCTGGTAATAAAATCTTTGGACATCGTCTTTTTTTCTCTTCCCTTTTAGGAATTCTTTCCAAGCATGAAGCAGGTTTTCGATAGAAATGATATTATCGTACATATGTTAAATTCAAGACCTATAAATCTACCCCCCCCCCAACAAAACTTATTCCAGTAGTTTTAAAGCTCAAAGAGGCATATGGGATTTGGCAAAACTATCTAACTCATTTTCCTAAAGCAAATCGTTTTACTATTGGATCCAAAATAGATATTCTTTTTCTTGAAGCAATTGAATATACTTTTCTAGCAAGTTACACTCATTCCGAAGAAAAAAAGATACTACTGAATAAAAGTATTTCTAAGGTTGACCTTGTAAAACTATTACTTCTTTTATCTTGGGAAATAAAAGCGTTAGATAATAAGAAATATGTTCACTTATCAGAGAAGTTTTCAGAAATTGGTAAAATGCTAGGTGGTTGGAAACGACAACTCTTAAACAAAACTCCCGAGGAAATATCTCGAGAGAAACTGCGATAGTGGCGAACGGCAAGGAAGCGATAGTTGGAGTTCCAGTCATTGTCCCACCAATTGAGGTTGAGGTTACGCTTCGAATCATCCTTGTTCAAATACGGGACGTTGCGGTTGCCATTGACCTTGTGAGCGGAGCCTTGTATGAGAAACCACCTATTTCACTGCTCCCAAATTTCTTTAAAAGCTGTATCGAATTCGTGACATTAATCTATCACTTAGTTTCCCATACCAACTATCTTTCGTTTTTTAAGTTTACTCCACAACTCTCTTAGAAAAATCTTAACCTTTCTAATTCTCATTATGGATGTTGCGGACAAATTACCCAAAGCCGTAACCTTAGATTTTTCATTTGTCGAAAATATTATATCAAAAAAGAACACCCTGTGCCGTCGTGAGACAGCACAGGGTGCGGAAGGGACCAAGTGTCCAAGATTCCAAGGGCAAGCCCGAGGGATCGAGAAACCTATTCCCGAGTGACTTTGCGAACGGCAAGGAAGCGACAGTCGGAGTTCCAGCCAAAGTCCCACCAATGGAGGTAGAGGCCACGCCTCGAAACATCCCCGTCCAAACACGGGACGCGGCGGTCGCCAACGACCTCGTGAGCGGAGCCAAGGGCGACGATTGGGAACTTCCTCTGCTCGTCGGGGTATTTGGCCCCGAAAGCCAGGAGATGTTCCGTCTTCGCCACTTCATAGCCTGCTTCCTCAATCAAACGCTTGGCGTCCTCCGAGGAAATGTTACGGTTGAAGTGGAAGATTTTGGCTTCGACTTCAGTTGTGCCTGTGCCTTTCACCGGAAACCGTTTCGCATCAAGGTTGTCGTTTTTCCAGTCGTAGAGTCCGGCGACAACCATCTCCTCAAGCGACTTGGTGTAGTCGATGGTGAGGATGATCGGTTCGGGAACGAGAGGGTTGAGGCCGAAGGCTTTACGCCATGAATCGCGGTTGTCGCGACCAAATTCGGCGGAGGTTTCGAAGATGTCGGCAAGGACACCAGATTCAAGACGGGCCTGAATCATTTCGGGTGTGACACCTTTTTGATCCAGGAGTTCGAGGATTTTGGACAATTGTCCACTAACGATTGTTGTTTTCATGTGTTTACAGTTCTGAATGCCGTCTCCTTTTGGAAGGGGCTTTGGTTTATCTGAAGCGCTAGAGGACTACCTTATCGTCATAGCCAAGAAAAGCCTATATATAAATAAGCACCTTTTGGCTATGACGACTGTTTTGTTCGCAAGTCATATCAAAGAACTTGATTTTAGTATTTTATCACACATTATTAGAAAAAGCAATACCCCTCGGTAATATGCCCATACATATGGCGGTTTTCTCTCAAATCAAGAAATGAGCGTATATGTGACCTAAATAATTAGAATCATCTTATTTGACATATATATCTTATATATATAAGATATATATAATTATTAAATATAAAACAAAAATGACAACACAAGTAATATTCAACTTAGATAAAACATTAAAAGCAAAAGCGATGAAAAAAGCTCAGAGCGAAGGAATTCCCTTCTCCTCTGTACTTAAATTTGCCACAAAAGCATTTGTTCAAGGAAAATTAGATATGGAGCTAGTCCCTAAAGAAAAATTTAACAAAAAAACTCACAAACAAATTATGACAGCACTCAAGGAAATGGAACAAGGAAAAAATATTTCCCCTATGTTTGATAATGTTGAAGACTTTATTAAGCACTTAAATAAATAAAATTATTATGAAGATCGGATATTTATTTGTCATTCCCGCGAAAGCGGGAATGACAGAAAATATATTCATAAATTCATTATTTTCTAGTCAACTGGATTCCCGTTTCCACGGGAATGACAAAGTAATGAGCTACTCTGAAATAACCCTAAGAACCTCTTCAATAGTGGTCAAACCTTTGACAGCTTTAACAATTCCATCTTCTACAATAGAAAGCATTCCTTCTTTTTTTGCTTGAATATCGATCTCATCTGATGATGAATTTTTCATGATCATTTCTCTAATAGTTGGAGTAACTCTAAGAATTTCATAAATGCCTATTCGAGAGTGATAGCCGTCTGGATATTCTTTTGTAGGATTTTGTTTCCAAAATTCAACATCTTTCCAATCTGTTTCTGGTTTAATTATTTTTTCGGCTTTAAGCACCTCAAGAACTCGTGCAGAATTTATTTTTGAAATTAAATTTTTTAATTCAGCGGTTGAAAGTTTATATTTATCTTTAGGTTTTTCTAATCTTCTTACTAGTCTTTGTCCAATAACAATTTTAATGGTCGAGACCAAAAGAAAAGGCTCGCATTTCATGTCAATAAGTCTAGGAATGGCTCCGGCTGCGGAATTTGTGTGGAGAGTTGAAAGTACCAAGTGACCAGTAAGGGCAGCATTAATAGCAAGAGAAGCTGTTTCTGTATCTCGAATTTCACCCACCATAATAATATCTGGGTCTTGTCTAACAAGAGACCTTAATCCTGTGGAAAAAGAAAAACCAATATCAGGCTTTACCTGAGTCTGATTAATTCTCTGCATTTGATATTCAATAGGATCTTCAATTGTTGAAATATTTACATTTGGCGTATTTAAAAGTTCAAGCAAAGTATAAAGGGTCGTGGTCTTTCCGCTTCCAGTAGGTCCCGTTGTCAGAAACATTCCAGTTGTGTATCTCATAGCTTCATGGATCTTTTCGAGGCCATCTCCATAAAAACCTAGACCTTCAAGAGTAAATCCAGATGAACCTTCACGAAGCAATCGCATTACAGTTTTTTCGCCATAATAAGTTGGCAACATCGAAACTCTAAAAGAAACTTTTTCTCCCCCAAGATCAATTTTAAATCTACCGTCTTGAGGAAGTCTTTTTTCATCTAGCTTAAGACTTGAAAGAACTTTAATTCTGGCTGTAATTCCTGAGCCGGCATTTTTGGGCAAGATCATCGCATCATGAAGTATTCCATCTACTCGATAACGAATAACAACTTCATTTTCATATGGTTCTATGTGGATATCTGATGCTGATTGCAAAATAGCGTGTTTAAGCAAAGTATCAACAATACGGACAACAGGAATATCTTCTGCTATTTTTTTGAGATCTTCAGCACTCTGATCTGATCCGTTTCCATTGTGAGTCGGCATAGAATCAGATTCAGTTTTAATAATATCTCCAAAATCTGCCTTGAGACTTTTTTGATATTGAAGAATACCTGATTTTATTGAAGCGACATTTGTCAGTCTTGGCAAAATTCGGAGTCCTGTTTTTTTATTGATGAAATCTATTTCAGAAAGATCATCCGTATCAAGCATTGCCACTTCCAACTCTGAATCAGTTTTTTTAAAAGCAATTAGATTGTGCTTTCGTGCAATTGGTTCAGGAATCAAGGAAAGCGTATTTATATCCAATTTTTTATCACTAAGATCAACAAAAGGAATTCCCAAAATATATGCACTAATACGACTAAAATCGTCTTCATTTATCTTTCCTTCACTTATTAAAATTTTTCCAATACTTTCTTTTTTTTCTTCTGACTCTTTTTTAGCAATAACAAAATCAGTCTTTGATATAAGACCCGAATCAATAACGAACTTTTCTAGTTGTTCAACATTTATTATCATAATTTTAAAACTTACTTTTAATTATATCCTGATAAAGTTGAAACAAAAAGTGGATAGAAAGAAAAGTTATTAGTTTTTAGTTGCTAGGTTTTAGGAGATACAAAAACACAATGAGTCGCGCCGTAGGCGCGACTCTAATAGCACCTAACACCTAACAACTAGCAACTTTTTCACCCGGTTGACCGGGTAGTGAATTTTGGCATTATTTTCTCGCAAGACATTTTTTAATATTTTATTTTACAAATAATTTTTTTATGAAAGCTATTTTTATTTAAATCACCATTTATTCAGCTCGTAAATGAATTGCGATGCCAAAATCTACTATCCCGGTTGACTTTTTCCCTAAAATACACTATACTTTTTGTATCAAGTTCGCCCACCGGCGGGCTTTATTTTTTAGAAATTTAACGAGTGAAGCGAGTATAAATTACTTACCCTTTAAACTTTTTGCTCTCGTCCGAAAGCTTTCGGACATGGCAAAGCCAAGAGCAAAAAGTTTTTAAGGTGATTATTTGAAATTCGCAAGCTCAAACAAATAATCATGATAGATATCAAAGTAATAAACTCAGTACTAGGACAACTAGAAGAAGAGAGAGGGATACCTCGCGAAAAAGTAATGGAGGCTATTTCAGTCGCTCTTGCTACTGCCTACAAAAAAGAATACGGAAAAAGAGGCCAGATCATCCGAGCCGATTTTGACATAAACACAGGAAAAACAGATTTCTACCAAGTAAAAATTGTTGTTGATCCAGCTGATGTGATCATGGAAGACGATGTTGAGGAAGAGGGTGAAACAAAAGTTCGTTTCAATCCTGAACACCACATGATCATTGAAGATGCTAAAAAAATTAAAAAAGATGTTGTAGTTGATGAAGAAATCATCTTTCCTCTTGAAGCAAAAGATGATTTCGGAAGAATTGCAGCTCAAACAGCCAAACAAGTTATTATTCAAAAGATCAGAGAAGCAGAAAAAGTTTCTGTCTTTGGTGAATTCGGAGTAAAGGAAAATACTATTATCACAGGAACAGTTCAAAGAATTGAAAGAGGAAATGTTCATCTTGATATGGGAAGAGCTTCTGGTCTTATTCCTTATGAAGAACAGATCCCAGGAGAACGTTACAGACAAGGAGAAAAGATCAGAGCTTTACTTACGAAAGTAGAAGAGAACCCTCGTGGTGTATTTCTTAAACTTTCAAGAGCTCATCCAACTTTTCTAGAAAAACTTTTTGAGCAAGAAGTACCAGAAATTGTTGCAGGCGCAGTTGAGATCAGAGCTATCGCAAGAGAAGCTGGCTCAAGATCAAAAGTTGCGGTCTTTTCAAAAGACGCTCATATTGACCCAGTTGGTTCGATGGTAGGACAACGAGGAGTAAGAGTTTCTACAGTTATGAGTGAACTCGGAGGTGAAAAGATCGATATTATCGAATGGTCAGATGATGCAAAATTATTTGTTGCAGATTCCCTTTCACCAGCAAGAGTAGAAAGTGTTGAAGTAAACCTAGAAACAAACACTGCCACAGTAGAAGTAGCTGAGGATCAACAATCACTAGCTATTGGAAAAGGAGGACAAAATGTTCGTCTTGCAGCAAAACTAACTGGTTTCAGAATTGATATCAAATCAGCTAAAGGAGCAGAAGGCGAAGAAAACACAGAAGAAGTTGTTGAGGAAAAATAATTAGTCTTTTTTAAAAAAGCCGGTCCGCTTTAGCGGACCGGCTTTTTTTTGTATATTAAAGTAAAAAATTGATATAATACTTGCATTAAAAGATCGAAAAAAAATATATGGCACAAATGAAAAAAATATTCAAATCAACTTCAATTATATTATTAGCTTCTATTCCTCTTTTGTCTTTGGCTCAAGATAATACTGAACAATCTTTTCTCACTGCAAAAAATGAAGACCAACAAAAAGCTCTTGCTGTTTCTGCCAATCCAGAAAACATTAAAATATTTAAAGATCTTTTAAATTATGGCGCAGACAAATTGCAATCAAGATTAGAAAATATTTTAAAAGATAAAGAAAATTATCCAAAGGTCTCAAACGAAATCGGTTCATTCAAACTTGATATAAGATCAAATTTATCAAAATTTAGATCGATAGAAGGAAAACTTTCAAGATCAAAACAGCTTAATGTAAAAAATGTCTTAAACAAAGGACTTTTCAAAACTCTAGATCAAAAAATTGCAAAATTAGAATCTGCCGATCTAAAAATTACTCAAAAAATTTCTCTCTTAATTGCTTCAAATGTTGACGCATCAAGTACAGCAAATCTACTTTTAAATGCAGAACAAAAATTAGCAATCGCAAAATCATCTGTATCAGAGGTCAGATCACAAATAAATAATGCAATAGCCTCTTCTGATGGAATTTCCAAAGAAGCCATCAGAACTAGCGTTACTGATGCAAATCAAAAAATTCTAGACGCAGTTACGGCTTACAAAATTACTCTAGACTCAATTCCAAAACTGCCAGAGATCACTGCACCAACTGATTCTCCAATAAATGACAGTGCAACTACATCAAGCCAAATTGAAGCGACCTCATCAATTCAAATAGACAATGCCGAGACAGTATCAAGTTCAACAGTGAACCAAAATCAAGAAGATATAAGTAGTACTTCTACAGAGGCAACATCTAGCGAACCTAAAAATTAATTTAAATAGCTTCTTTTATAAAAAAAATTAGGCGAGTAAATTAAACTCATATGCAAGAAAACGAAAAAAAAGAAATAGAAACTCCAAAAGAAGGTCTTGGGGGGATCATAGGAATTGCAATAATAATTCTAGTCTTACTTGCTGGTGCAGTTTATTTCTATAATCAAAGACTTCTCTCGATCAAAAAAACTCAAATGGCAGCAAGTGCGACAGCAACAGATCCATTTCTTGCGAGTGTCTTAAAAGATCTAAATTCTGCTTCAAGTACCGATATCCAAGGAAACTTAGACTCAATAGACAATGCTTTAGCAAAATAATCGACAAAAAAACAAGGAAATTCCTTATTTTTTGAAATCCTAATATCTAAATTCTAAAAACATCCTTAATTTGTTTAGTATTTCGGATTTAGTATTTAGTATTTAGTGCTTTAAGAAAAGTTGTTTCCTCCCTCAAAATAATGTAGTATCTAAAAACTCATTTTAAAAAGTAATTTACCACCAAAATTTATGTCAAAAATTGTTTCAATCACAAAGTTGCCAAAGTCAGAAGTCGAGATCAAACTCGAGATCGAAAGTTCAGAGATCGAAGCAAAAAGACCTTCTGTTTTGAGATCACTTAGCCAAGATATAAAAATGGACGGCTTCAGACCAGGAAAAGTTCCTGAGGATGTCATTGTTGCAAAACTAGGCGAAGCCACAATTCTTGAAGAAGCCCTTGAAGAGGTATTAAGAGAATTTTATCCAAAGGTAATTGAAGAAAAAAAAATTTTTACCCTAGGCAGACCAAAGATCGCAGTTACCTCTTTAGAGAAAGGAAAAACAGCGCAAGTAATCATCAAAACCGATGTTTATCCAGAAATTGAATTAGCGGATTACAAAAAAATTACTCCTAAGATCGCAAAAGAAAAAGAAGAGACTGAAGTTACAGAAAAAGAAGTAACTGATGCGATTGATGAACTAAAAAAATACAGAGAAAAAACAGAGGGTGTAGAAAAAGCTGAACTTACAGAAGAATTTGTAAAAAAACTAGGAGACTTCAAAGATGTTGCCGACTTCACAGCAAAACTAAAAGAAAATTTAGGAAAAGAAAAAGAACTGAAAGCTAAAGAAGATAAAAGAGTAAAGATTCTTGATGCAATAATCAAAGACAGCAAACTTGAAATTCCAGAAATTCTTGTTGAAGAAGAATTAGATAAAATGACAAACGAATTTTCAAGTACTCTATCAAGACAAGGTTTTACGTTTGAACAATACAAAAAAGAATCTAAAAAAACAGAGGAGGAAGTTAGAAACGATTGGAGAGAAAAAGCAGAAAAAAGAGTAAGAGGTGAAATTCTACTTATCGAAATTGCCAAAAAAGAAAACATCAAAGCCGACCACGACGAGATCCACAAAGAAATCGAAACCTTAAAAAAACATTACCCAGAAGCAGATGAAGCTCGTATGCATGCATTCATCGAAGATCTGCTTACAAAAGAAGCCGTATTTAAATTTCTAGAAAAAGGAGAATAATTTTAATTTTCTTTTGTCATTCCCGCGCAGGCGGGAATCCAGTAATAGAAAAACCCCTCACATAGTGAGGGGTTTTTTGACTGTGCCTTTTTTATTTTCTTGGATCCTCATCTTCTCAAGGAGGATAAAACAATACTTTTATCGATTTAAAGCAAAATCGCTTGCCACAATCGCCGCAGTTTCTGCTCGCAACACCGTGTCTCCCAAAGAAAATATTTTTACTCCGCCTTCTTTTTGTTCTGCTAGATCTTTCAAAAAATTTCTTTCTTCCTCAGAAAATCCTCCTTCAGGACCAATTAAAATTCCACACTTATCAGGAAAAATAATTTTCTTAATTTCTTCTCCTCCAAAATCAGCAACAAATATAGGCATTTCTCCAAAAGGCAGATCAAAAAGTTCCATTATAGGAAAAACTTTTGGAATATCTCCTCTACCGGATTGTTCTGAGGCCTCCTTCAAAATTTTCTCAACTCTTTCAATATTTAAATTTTTCTTTTCACTACGCTCGCAAAGTACTGGTACAAAACTAGTTACTCCTACCTCAGTACATTTTTCAGCGATCATTTCAAAATTGTCCTTCTTTATCAAAGCTTGAAACAATGTTATTTCTTTTTTAGGCATAACAGACTCCTTCTTCTCTTTTGGCATTATGATCATTTTCATTTTTTCCAACATAGAAATTTCTGAAACATAATCAAATCCATTTCCATCAAAAAAAATGGCCCCATCGCCTTTTTGCATTCTAAAAACATTCCTGATCTGATTTATTAGATCTTTGTCTAAAAGAGTTAATTCCTCATTTAAATTAATTTTTTCTTTTGTATAAAATCGGTGAAGTCGCATAAGGAAATCTTAGCATATTATGTATAAAAATAGCCCTTTTTTACTTAAGGGCTTGTGACAACCTCGTTCGAAGGAGGCACACGAAGAATCACTTTCTCGTGTATATATTCAGAGATCTCCTTTCCCGAAAGAATTTTTTTCAGAGCACGCCCTGAAACAACAATTTGGGAATTTGGATAAGCTTCTAAATAACGCAACAGATTAATGACCATAACGGGTCTTTTGACAAGTCTTGGCCAATCGCCTTTTAACTTCTTGCGAAGATTATCGAGCGAGGTAATAATTTGTAACGGTTTAGATTCTGTTGAATAAGAGTTTGGGTTCTCTCCAGACCAACGAATCAATTCGGCAATTTTCTTTTTGAAAACCAGAGCCCGAAGGGTTGGCAACAGAAGAAAAAAGAGAAGTGGGACGACGGACGCGAGAAAAACGAAACCAGCGATAATGATACTTGGATTGGTAAGGAACTTCATATATTTTTAGAGTACAAAAATTATTCCAGAATTGCAAGCCCAGTAAATCATGTAATGAGAATTTCTTTGCACAACTAGAATAATCATCTTTAAACTATTTTAATAGTGACATTTTGAACATTCCCAATACTCTACTTCTTTATAAGGTTTTGGATCTTCTTTTAATACATTCACAACCATATTACACATCCTTTCTTTTTTAGTCCCCAAATCCATTACTCTTTTCCATTCTTTTTTTGTTGAAATTGGTACCTTAAAATAGTACCAACCTCCGCGATAAGTTTTATCACTATAAATAATTGCGTTAATACACCTACAACAAACAGCACAATTCCTTTTAAGCCGTTGAGAAATAATTTTTATATTCTTTTTTGTCTTCATAAGTTTTATTCCGACGAGTGAGAGACGGCGTGAAAGATGAACGAAGCGAAACTTTTCATGGCGTCCGAGCGAAGTCGGAACAAAGGGTAAATACCCCGCCTCTTGGAGCGGATTAAGTACGAGCAAAGCGAGTTCTGGTATTTAATACCTCTGTCTGCTTGCTGCGGGGAACTTTATTAAAATAACTCTGAATGGTTACCTATTCTCATCAAAGTTATCTCTGTAGACTTGATTTCATAAATTAATAGCAAATCTGGTTTAAGATGACACTCTCTACAACTATTCATATTTCCAGATAAAGAATGATCTTTATATTTAGGATCGAGTTGATAACCACTAGCAAGATTACTTACAACTTCTGTAAATATATTTCCATCAAAATGACCTCCCGATTTGTACTTTTTCCAGTCTTTTTTGAAACGACTAGTTTTTCCGATCTTTTTCATTAATTAAGAATTTAAATCTTTCATAAAATCTTTCATATTATCAAATTTCTTTCCGTGCTTTTTTGCCCAGGCCAAATCTTTTAACATTTCCGTTTCTTGAGCAGGAGTAAATCCATTCTCAGTTCTAACTTCAAAAGGAATAGATCTTGTAGCTACTGCCTTTTTATAAAACAATTTTGTAGCAGAAGAAATATCTAATCCAAGATCTTCAAAAACTTTTTTTGTAATTTTCTTTTCCTTCTCATCTATTCTTATTTGTATTGTTGTTGATGCCATAATAAGTGCAGTATATACAATGTAACTACATTGTCAACATACAGATTTTACTTCTTTTTCGATAACTTCTTAAACTCCTTAGTCGAGAAAATTTCTTTTGGATTTGCTTTGTCTAAAATAAGAGTTCCTTGGAGGTGGTCAAACTCATGTTGAAAAATTCTTGCAACAAAATCAGAAAATTTTTGTTTAACTATAATTCCTCCAAGATTTGTGTATGAAACCTCAATATTTTTAGATCTTAATATTTTTGCTCTAATACCAGGAACCGAGAGACAGCCTTCAAATTCTTTGACTTCTTTTTTTGATTTACTTAAAATTTTTGGATTGATCACAACTTCTGGTCCAAACTTTGGAGCTTTAGGATAATTTTTATTCGGTTTGCTCCAAACAATGAACAAGTCAATATTTTTTCCAACTTGGTTGGAAGCAATTCCAACACCTCCTGTTTTTTTACAAATATTAATTAAACCTTTAGCCAAATCTAAAACCTCCTTTGATTCAGGATTTTTCACAGGCTTTGTTTTTTCCCAAAGTCTTTTGTCTCCAATTTCTAGAACCTTAAGTGTTTTAGGCATCTTAAAATTGTACCAGAAAACTTGAGGGAGTAGCTAGACTCTCCTCTTAAGAAGTTTAGTCCAAGAGTTTAAGTTGACCCTCTTGTGAATCTGATATAATCTACCTGAACTTATTGCAACAAGAGAGATGTTGCAACAAAGGTAATATCCTTTATAAATCTTAAATTCAAACAATATGTCATACCTCATCCCAACAGTAATCGAAAAAACTAGCGCAGGAGAAAGAGCTTACGATATTTATTCAAGGCTTCTTAAAGAAAACATCGTTTTTCTTGGGGGTCCAATTGATGATGCTGTCGCAAGTACAGTTATTGCACAGCTTCTTTTTCTTCAGTCTGAAGATCCAAAAAAAGACATCACTCTATATATAAACTCACCAGGAGGAGTAATTACTTCAGGACTTGCTATTATCGACACAATGAACCATATCAAAAATGACGTTTCGACGATTTGCGTAGGAATGGCTGCTTCTATGGGAGCCGTAATTCTTTCAGCTGGAAAAAAAGGCAAAAGGTTTGCTTTAGAAAATTCTGAAGTTATGATCCATCAGCCTAGCGGTGGAGCAGAAGGACAAGCCTCAGATATTGAGATAAGCGCCAAAAGAATAGTGAAAAACCGCGAGGTTTTGAACAAGATCCTTGCAAAAAACACCGGTCAAACCCTATCAAAGGTGGAAAAAGATGCAGATAGAGACTTTTTCATGTCTTCAGAAGAATCCAAAAAATACGGAATTATAGATAAGGTAATTTAGATAGAGGGTTGAGTTTAGAGCCAAGAAAATTGAGAAAAACAAAAAGTCGCGCCCTTCGGGCGCGACTTTTTGTCAAACCTCTTACCTCAAATCTCATAACTCCTTCCTAATGGACCGGGCAGTGAATTTTGGCATTATTTACTCGCAAGGCATTTTTTAGGTATTTATCTGCCGAAAAGCCCTTCATGAAAAACTATCATCTCGATAATAACCTTCATTCGGCTCGCAAATGACTTGCGATGTCAAAACCTACTGTCCCGGTGGACAAAATTTGGTTATTTATGTATAGTATATATACATTATTATGTTAATTTATATTTCGCGACTGGAATTTCCGAGACGTTTTCTGAGAAAAAAGATGACCTATATTTTGAAAAAACTTATAAAAAACGACAAAGATCAACTGGAAGCGAACTAAACGCTTATGTCATTAAAACTTGTATTCTTACTTGTCGCTCTTGCGGGAGCTGTAGGTATTGTACTTGGATATTTTTTCCGAGTGCTCTTAGCCTTGAGTAAAAAAGGCACAATTGAAAGCGACATCAAACAATTGATGTTGAATGCTAAAGAAGAAGCTAAAAAAATAACTTTGGGAGCAGAAGAAGAAGCTGCAAAGACCTTGAAATCTGTTCGCGAAGAATTAAGAGAAAAAGATGAGAAAGTAAAAAAAACTGAAGATCGTTTGATCGCAAAAGAAAGCCTTCTTGATAAAAGACAATCGGATATCGAAAAAGAAGTTGAGGAAATGAAAATTAGGATCGGAGAACTTAGAGAAAAGAAAGACAAGATCGACACAATGGAAGCGTCAAAGAGGCAAGAACTAGAAAAAATTGCCAAGATGACTCACGATGAAGCTTTTGAAAAAATCGTTAAGGAAACTGAAATAGAACAAGAAGAAGCAATTCTTTCAAGAATAAGAAAGATCGAACAAAACGGAGAAGAAAGATTGGAGAATAAAGCAAAAGCAATTCTTACAACTTCGATTCAGCGTTTAGCAAACTCTGTTAGTCCAGATATTTTTGTAACTTCAGTAAATATTCCTTCAGATGAACTAAAAGGTAAAATTATAGGAAAAGAAGGAAGAAACATAAAAGCTTTTGAAAGAGAAACTGGCGTTGAAGTGATTGTTGATGATACTCCTGGAGCGATCACAATTTCATGTTTTGATCCTGTAAGACGAGCTGTTGCAAAGGTTGCGCTTGAGAACTTGATCATTGATGGAAGAATTCAACCGATCAAAATTGAAAAAGAAGTTGAAAAAGCTAAGGGAGAAATAAACAAGATCATCAAAGAAAAAGGAGAACAAGCAGCCTTTGAATGCGGAGTATTTAATCTTGATCCAAGAATTATTTCTATCTTAGGAAGACTTTATTTCAGAACAAGTTACGGACAAAATGTTCTGCAACACTCAATCGAAATGACCCATATTGCAGGAATGATCGCAGAAGAACTTGGAGCAAATGTTGCAGTTACAAAAGCCGGAGCACTTCTTCACGATATTGGAAAAGCTGTTGACCACGAAGTTCAAGGAACTCACGTTGAAATTGGAAGAAGAATTCTTCAAAAATTTGGAGCAAGTGAAGAGATCATCAAATCAATGGAAGCTCACCATGAGGAATATCCTTATGAAACACTCGAATCAAGAATTGTTCAGACCGCAGATGCAATTTCAGGAGGACGACCAGGAGCAAGACGAGATAGTGTTGAGAATTATCTAAAACGACTTGGCGACTTGGAAGCAATTGCAAACAGTTTCGGAGGCATTGAAAAAACATATGCCTTACAAGCAGGAAGAGAGATCAGAGTGTTTGTAAAACCAACAGAAGTAAATGATCTTCAAGCATTCGAACTAGCAAAAAATATTGCTAAAAAAATCGAGGCTGAATTAAAATATCCTGGAGAAATCAGAGTTACTGTCATTAGAGAAAATAAAGTTGTAGAGATAGCGAGGTAGGTTTAGTTAAAAGTTTTTAAAGTTCATAAAGTATCAAGTTAAGTCGCGCCCTTCGGGCGCGACTTTTGTTTTTTTATATTTTTTTTTACTTTACAAACTTTATAACTTTATGAACTTAGAACTTTTTTACCTATTTGCCCAAAAAACCTATAAACTATCACAACAAGCGAGATACATCGCAAACAAATACTTTTGTTTATGATGTACGAGCAAAGTTGTGACAAAGGGTTAAATGTTTTTAACCCAAAATTGACTTAATTTTAAGGGCTTGCTCTAGAATGAATACCCTTTATAATTAAGCTTATAATATAAGGGTCGATCGAATTAATAGGATTAATATTTCAAACATATGAACAAACAAGGAATCGTAGAAGCAGTTCACGGAGTACTAGGAGGCACAAAGGTGCAAGCAGAATCAGTTGTTGATACTGTACTAGAAACTATTGTTTCAAGTCTAAAGAAAGGAGATGAAGTTTCAATCGCAGGACTAGGTATTTTCTCAGTAAAAGCTAGAGCTGCTAGAAACGCTAGAAACCCAAGAACAGGAGAAACTGTAAAAGTTGCAGCAACAAAAGTTCCAAAGTTTAGAGCAGCAAAAGCTCTTAAGGACGCTGTAAAGAAATAATAAAGGAATTATTGCAATAATTCTCTTGTATCACTTGCTAAAAATCCCGCTTAAGCGGGATTTTTAGCAAGTTTTTTTTATGTTAACTATTTTTTGTATTGTTTGAGAATATCCCGTAATTCTTCTTCTTCCTCAGGACTCAATCTTCCTGCTCTTTCTACATTAGGAATACCCTCTTCTACTGGAGGTTGTTGATCAAAATGAGCAGGAGTTTGTTCCTGTTCTTCTGAAATTTCTGAATTGTTTTGTGGAAATTTTTCGCTCATATAAGTATTTTAACATAATTCACGAGAGAGAAAAAGAAAGAAAAGAAGATCAAACAAGAAAAATTTAGAAAAGAGAATTGGGTATGAGTTACTAAAGCAAAAAAGGAGGAAGAGAATCGGTCACAAGTTACTAAATCTTTTATGATAATAAGTGCGGGATGGGAATCGGTCACAAATATTTTGCTTCGCAAAATTTCGCGACCCCGCCTCATAGTCACTATGCGACATATTCCGGCTTTCGATTCTCCACGAAAGCAAATAAATTTGCTTTCTCATCCCGCACAAGAAAAAAACGCCTTTCGGCGTTTTTTTTGTGCGGGATGGGAGAATCGAACTCCCCTCCACAGTTTGGAAAACTGTTGTTTTACCAATAAACTAATCCCGCGATTACCTCCTCGAGGTGCTAAGAATATATCAAAAAGTTGGACATCTTACAACCACCTGCCTATCTGACATCTGTGTTGCTATAATAACAGTGTGATAACAAAATTTTTTGCAATATCAATTATTTTTGTAATGTCTTTTTTGGGATATACTCCGAAGGAGTATTCTTACCTGTTGCCTCCTTCAATAAAAATAGCTGTCGAACAAAATGTTTCTAATCCTGTAATAAAAGAAACGGCAACTTCTACAAAAAAAGTTTCAGTAAGCACTCAGCCTGCATCCGAGTTAAAAATTGAAGCTAAAAAAATATCAATTACTTCTAATGCAGTCAAAACAAAATCTGATTCAGAAAAAATAATTTCTCCAATTCAAACAAGTTCTACAACTAATATAAATATTCCAACAATTTCTTCTACGACTTCTAACTCTCAATCTATAATAATTGATCAAAATAAAACGCAACAAACTTCTAGTCATCAGCTTTACGAAATTGCTTCAGTAAATGAAAAAATTTCTGCTTCAGTTGTAAATATTTATTGCCAAGCCATTCGAGGTTCAAAAATTGAAACAATAACAGGAAGTGCTGTAATGATCGATCCATCTGGTGTGTATCTCACAAATGCTCACGTTGCAATTTATGTCATGCTTTCTGACACACAACCCGCAGGTACAATTTCTTGCTACATCAGAGAAGGTAGCCCAGCCAAAAAAATCTACGAAGCCAAATCTATTTATATTCCGTCTGCTTGGGTCTACTCGCATACCAATGCTTACCAAATTGGAATTGATCTAACGGGTACAGGAGAAAAAGATTATGCCTTAATAAAAAGAGGATCTCCAAATCCAAATTTAAGTTCATCAGATTTTCCACTTGAATGGAGCGCTAGAATAGTTTCCAATTTACCTATAAACGGACAAAACATAATTCTTTCTGGGTACCCCGTTTTTGATAAATCAATAATTACTTCCGCTTTGTATCTGCTAACAAATAATTCAAAAATACTAAATTCATTTGATCTGAGTGGAGAACATAATGCCCTCTTCGACAGTGATTCAACAAAACTTGCTCAAATTGGAAGTTCTGGTGGAGGAGCTTTTGATGAACAAGGAAATCTTTTTGGAATAATGGATGCAGCCATAAACAACATTCCAGGAGAACTTCCATCTGAACGAATCGTTGGAATAAATTATATTAAAAACGACATTCTAAAGGACACTGGAAAAACTTTTGAAAATATTATTATGAACGCCAATACTGAATCAAAAAATTTTATTTTAAATTATGCTCCAAGTCTCTCACAAACTTTGATCAGTAATCAGTGAAACAAAAACATTTTGAGGTAATTCCTCCTGCGGAGGTTTTTCCTCAAAATGTTTTTGTTTATCACTGCGAAATTTAGAACAAAAAAAGCGAGGCTAAACCTTAGAGATTTAAAAAGGTTTAGCCTCGCTTTCTTTAATTTACTCTTTCTTGTTCAAGATCCTATCAACAGATTTCTTTGCAATTTTAACAACTTCATCGAAGTCATCTTTCTGTGAAACCTTTATTCTAAATTCTGAGCCACAAGTTACACATCTTTGTATAAGGATGTAAGTATCTCCTTTTCTCTCCACTCCAATAGGTTCCATCATGCCACCACAGACTTCTAAACGATCTCCAGGGAATATATCAACATGTTTGCTCCACAAACACTTAGGGCAGTGGTTTGTGAAACCTGTTCCTTTAACCTCATTACCGCAATGCTCGCAAACAAAATCCTCTACTGTTCTTTTAAATTTTAATGACATATTAATTTTTTTTATATTTATTTTAAATCTTCTTGTCTTATATATAAAAGACATTACTTCATTTGACTGTGTCCTTTAAAAAATTAAAGGTGTTGAGATAATCCAGCCTCAACAATTCTTTTCATATCAGTCCAAGAAATTTTTGTTGGATTAGTTCCACTTGGATTAATTCCTCCATTCTGGATTGAATTTGTTGCAGGGTCATAATACCATTCCGGAATTTCAACCATTCTGCCATGTTGTGAAAGTATTTTAAAATCACTTGTAACTTCTTTTCCAGAAACTAAAGCCTCACTTTTTCGGAGCACCGCAGCCAATGCTGACAGATCAATCTTTTCAATATTTTTTGTAATTATGTTTACATGGCCACTTGGTAGACGAAGTACGACTACATTATAATTTCCTCCATTTTTTGAACGGAGATATCCAGAAATACTTACATTGTCAGATTCAATCATTACTACATTTATTTTTTTTCCATGTTGATTAACATCAAAAAAAAGGACTTCCCCTTTGTCAGTTTTTTCCTGAAAAATTTTTGGTATCTCTACTGTTCTAATGTATTGCTCTTTTACATGCGCTTCCAAAATTGGCTCAATAGCTCCATAAACTTTATTGGGATCATTTTCATAAAAATTATTCAAATTAACTAAAAGACCAGCCAACCCAAAAGCCTTATCTAACGGGTCATTTGAAATTACAGCTTTACCAAAAAATTCACAACGTTCTACAAAAGAAAACCACATTTGAAATTCTTTATTTTCTTTAATACCTAAATATTCCGCAATAAGACTTGTTGTTGTTTTCTTTTCCTGAAACTTATGGTGATCAAACTTTCCTTCACCTATATCAATTAAAAGTATTCCTTTTTTTTCTAACTCCTCTGAACTTTCGTTAAGTTGAGAAACAATTTCTATTGGTGCTTTTTTTATTCCAGGAAAATTAATTTCTCCATAATGTTTCAACAAAAAAATTGCTGCAATAGAATCGTTTTGCAATTTTGTTGGAATAATTATTTTTGAAATTTTTATTGATTCATTCATCGATTGATTTAATTTTACACTATACAAAAAAAATAATTTTAAAATATAAAAAAGTTCTCGGAACGGTTTTCTTGCGAAAACCGTTCCGAGAGGTTAAATGTTTAGATACTGTTATTTTTTGGCGAGGGAAAATGCTTCACTCACGCCAACCAATGGCTTCTGCCAGTAGTTCCGCTTTTTGAGCGGACGTTCTGCAGGCCGTGACGGATTTTTCGCGCGGATTTTGACCTCCGCATGATCTTCCACTTTTTCTTCCTTGAACCAATCCTGCCACTCCACCCACTGTCCACCGAGCTTTGCGAGCTCGTTGATTCGTGACTGAGTTTCTTTTTCAGGCAGAATCTGAATCTCCAACCCACGAACAAGGTCAACTTTTTGACGGTTGAAATTGCTGTGTTGCTCAATGTTCGGTTTGCACCGGACCATCGCGCCGTTTTGGACACGACGAATTTGCGGAGAAAAAACAACGTTGTTCCAGTTCAAGTAAACTTGCCGACCCCAGCGATCGCGACCAAAGCTCAAGTGACGTGGTCCGGAGACCATGTAGCAAAAAACTTCGATCTCTTTCGCTTCCATCGGCGAGGCACCCGAAACCAAAAGATTTCCATCCTGCCCCCAAGCCCGAAGGCCCGAGACATTCAAGATTTCTTCCTTCTCAAGACCAACGACCTCAGCAATCTCGGAGAGATCTTTCATCTTCGGAGCGTAATGCTCCTTGATGATTTGGAAAAGCGCAGGCGAACCTCCGCGTTTCCGCTCGAGCACATGGCAAGAAAACTTCCCCACCACTTTCCCGACAGATCCCATCCATACTGGCTCCACCGTTAGGTAAAGGCCGTTATCCTGCTTCTGGTCGAAGTATGCCGAGATGGCATAGGTTTGGATTCCTGCAACTGAGGCGAGGACGACATACAAGTTGTTGTCGTTCTCCACAGTCACAAGACGTCCCGAAACCTTTCCTTTAGGCGCCACCGCGAATCGTTGGACGAAAACATGGAAACTCTTGCCGTCCACAGTCTCCTTCCACCAATCCTTCTTTTCGAACTCACCGCCGGTTTTCCGGAGATCACCTTTGGATGAGGGTTGAGGCTGCCCATTCTTGTTATTGTAGAAGGTCTTTTGCAAGACCACAACATCAAGCCCGGCTTCCGCAAGGACACTTTCCTCGAACCACAGCTCCAGAGAGTAATTCCCTTCGGTCTGCTGTCCGAGATAAGCGCTATCTCCACCATCTGCCACGAATGGCAAATAAATGGACTGAAGATGACCGACCTCTTTCAGAACCCGCACCGTTGCGAGTCCGAGGAAGTCGATCCCGTTGTTTTGCGATTTTTTTTCCACTGACTTCGCAGTCAGGTTTTCCGTTCTTTTCATAATATGTACGATTTCACAGGTTTGCCTAGGTACACTGTTTCTTTTTTCTGCTTTGTTTATTTATCAGCATCTAGGCATGCTGATGAGATTTCAAAAAACAAATTTTGCTTCCTAAAATCTCACCCGCATGCACATTTTTCAAGGACCAAATTTACACAAGAATGATAGCATGAATATAGACAAAAGTCAAATTACCTTTTCTAAGTTTCTTTTACTAAAAAGATAATTAAATTTCTAGTTTTTCTACAATTTCACAGCCTCAATCATCATAAAGAGTGGGATTTCCTTTCTAGCATTATCCTCTGCGATTTTTTTAGGTCCGATCATACTTTCTTTATGAGAGATCCATTCTTCCAATCGTTTAACAGCAAATCCTTCTTTGGCCAGCATTTTAAAATAATATTGTAGAGGTCGATGAAAACTTTGAGTCTTTTTACTTTTTTCTTTTTTACCTGGATTCATTTCAATATCCACGCTCACTTCTGACATATATTTATAGACTGATCTATATTGAGTTTTTTTCACTTCATCAAATCCCCAATCAGAGAACTGTGGAACTCTAAAAGCAGGATGATTAATTACCATCACAAATGTTCCGTTTGGTTTTAAGATCTTAGAAACTCCAGAAAAAACTTTATCTATACTTTTAATATTTTGGATTGCAAGAACGCAAAAAGCCTTATCGAATTTTTCATTTAAGGCAATTTGTTCTGCGTTTGTTATAAAAAACTTCTCATTCCCTATTTTATTTTCTGTAGCAATTTTTATCAGATCTTTCGAAGAATCAATTCCTACTACTCTTGCATCAAGTTTTGAAATTTCATGAGAGAAAAAACCTTGCCCACAAGCCACATCCAAAATACTCTCCCCTTTTTTTGGATTAATAATTCTAAGTAGATTTGGCAAAATTACCTTACTTTGGTATGTATCTTCCTTTGAAAGAAGCTCGTCATACCAACCAGAAACCCCTTGCCAAGATGTGTCTTTCTTTGTCATTTATTCGAGATTGTAGCATAAGTATGTTTCTTTTTCTTAATTATCTTTTTTCTCCAACTTGGGTGTCAGACACCCAAGTTGGAGAAAAAAGATAAATTTCGCATTTAAGCCGTCTTTATGCTAAACTTTTTTTCTACATCGGAGTGTAGTGTAACGGTAGCATTAATGCTTTGGGAGCATTCGGTCCGGGTTCAAATCCCGGCACTCCGACACGCAGTGAGCGAGTGAGAAAGTAACTCCAGTTACTTTCGACGGGATTTGAAGACCTTTTGAGCATATTTTGTGAGCAAAGCGAAACAAAATATCCAAAAGGTGTACGACTTTGTTTTCTTATGACTGACCTAAATTTCTTATGAGCTCTGCTCGTGTAGAAATTGGAAATACTCTTGTGGTGAAAAGGAATTAGAAAACAAGAAGTGCCCTTGTGGTGCCGAATCTGTAAGATTCAAAACTCCCGGCTTTTTGCTTGTTTAGGGATTTGAAAGGCGGAGCGTTGTTTTTGTCAGCAGACAAAAACCGTGAGCTGGGGTCGAGAAATTTCACCTGTCTCAACAGGTGAAATATTCGTGACCAAATCCTGGTTATTTCACTAGAAAAACACCGACCCTGTAAGATTCAAATTCCTAGCATTCTTCTACCTTTGTGCCGTATGTTTCACGTAAAACATCTCCTAAAACCTCTCTACCGACAACGGCAAATCCTCCAAAAACTTTACACAGGCCTTTTTCTTACTTTCATCTATGTAAATCACACAAAGATCAAACTTATAACCGTTAATATAGGTTGTAAGTGCGACTTTATTTTCTTTGGAGTCTTGCGACTTAGAAAATAAGAAGTGCCCTTGTGGCGAAACATGATTACTCTGCAAATAGATCTCAATTGAGTTCCTTAACCTTCTTATTTTATTTCTATGCATATTCTCCTCAGGCTCAACAAAATCCCCTTTTATGGGCCTATTATTGATTATTTCACGTGAAACAGCTTTAACCTCAATAAAGTGATAAATACCTGCTTTTGTAGCCACAATGTCTATTTCACCTTGTTTTTTAAGGTAATTCCTACTCAAAACACTAAAACCCCGTTTTTTGAGAAACCTAACGGCAATATCCTCTCCGAGTTTTCCGATCTTGTTCAAATACATCCCGTTAGAGACAGACAATGTTTACATTGTCGTTGTGCTTAGTTACTAAATCATTATATTCATTTTTACTAAAATTTGTTACTTTATTCATAATATTTAACTAAAGGGTCTCTAACGGGATACATATTTTTACTTACAATCTGTATTGGCATTAATATTATACACTTTTCCCTCTAAAGGACATCTGTCTTTGTCCTTTAGAATTAACTTCAACCTCCCTATTGAACATAGCAATTCTTGCATTTTGACTGGATTAACTGGCATATACTAAAAAGGCCATCTATTATCGCTAATATCGCCTAAGTTGTTCGGATAAATAATAAAGAGTTCACAAGAGCTTTCACGTGTAACATGAAAATTAACCAAATCACTCTTAACCAAGATAAATTTAGTTTCAAACTTTATAATGAAAACACAGCTAAGCTAATGTTACACGTGCAACATTTCTTTCTTCGTGCTTGTAATCTAAGCAAAAAAGGATCGTTTAAAAATCTTATTGGAAGCAACTTTTTGGTTGATAAATAGAGAATATTTGCTATTTTCACGTGTAACATATGTAAAACGTTTCTTAAGAAACACTTTTAGGCTGTTTCCTGGTAAAAGCCTTATTTAACAACATAATTATGATATTTAAGACACAACTTAGCAATGTCTTTTTTACTGTCTTTTACACATGTTAACAGAGTTATCCACAGTTTTAGGCCTATTCAGGGGATAAAAGGACTTCTAAAGGTCAAAAGGACAGAAAAGTGACGATTTAAATATTCATCTGTCGAAACAGAAATTTTAAAGGGGGGGGTTGAATATTGAATAGGTCCTTTTGGAAGGGGAAGGATTATATTAAAAGAAAAGTAGGAGGTTCAACAATTAATATTAATCTAGAAGGTTTCTCAATTACATTCTATCCATTTTTAAAATCTATATTTTCTGATAGAATGTTTCAGTTAATTTGCGGGTATAGTTTAGTGGTAAAATGAGTCCTTGCCAAGGATTAGATCCGAGTTCGATTCTCGGTACCCGCACTAGGAAAAACGCCGAAAGGCGTTTTTTTGTGCGGGTAAGAAAGCAAATTTATTTGCTTTCGTCCGAGAATCGAAAGCCGGAATATGTCGCAGAGCGACTATGAGGCGGGGTCGCGACCTTTTGCGTAGCAAAAGAGTTGTGACCGATTTTATACAAAACCAGAGGGAATTTCGACCCTTACAGGGTCAGTACACCTTTTGGCTATTTTGTTTCGCTTTGCTCACAAAATAGATGCAAAAGGTTTTCGAATTCTCCTGCATGCGCCCAGAGGGAATTTCGACTCTTACAGAGTCTGTACACCTTTTGGCTAAAATTTATCTGCTAAAGCAGATAAATTTTAGGCTCAAAAGGTTTTCGAATCCCTCGCGAAAGTGCTACCCAGCACTTTCTTGGGCGCAAAAAAATCTCCCAGAGGAGATTTTTTGGTGCGCCCAGAGGGATTCGAACCCCCAACAACCGCTTCGAAGGCGGGTATGATATCCATTTCACTATGGGCGCATATCATATCTACAAATCACTAACACTTGAAATCTTACTCTAGTATGGGTAAAAATCAAAAAGTATGATCCTAAACTTTAAGCACAAAATGAGGTAAGATATTATGAACAATGAAAACTACAGAAGAAAAAACTCCTAAAAATAATGCTTTTTTCGATCTACCGAAAGAAGCCTTAGAAGTAATTGAAGTTTTAGAAAAAAAAGGATTTGAGGCATATCTAATTGGAGGATGTGTCAGAGATCTTTTTTTAGGAAGAACACCAAAAGATTGGGATGTTACAACAAACGCAACACCTGAAGAAATAATAGAAAGTTTTCCAAAAACATTTTATGAAAATAATTTTGGGACAGTTGGTGTTGTTTTTGAAGAGACCGAAGACCCAACATTAAAAGTTATTGAAATAACTCCATACAGACTTGAGGGGAAGTATTCTGACAATCGAAGACCTGATGAAGTTCATTTTAGTAAAAATTTAGACGACGATCTAAAGAGAAGAGACTTCACAATAAATGCGCTTGCTCTTGGAAAAAAAGAAGGGGAGTTTGTAGTTATTGATCTATTTGGAGGAAAGATAGATCTGCAAAAGGGAATAATGAAAACAGTAGGGGATCCAGACGAAAGATTCAACGAGGATGGACTGCGAATACTTAGGGCAGTGAGAATAGCAACAGAACTTGGTTTTTTGATCGATCCAGAAACAGAAAAGGCAATACTAGAAAATGTTTCTTTATTAAAAAATATTTCTGCCGAAAGAATTAGAGATGAATTTGTAAGAATTATTTCTTCAGACACGCCGATGAAGGGAATATTACTCTGCAAAAAATTAGGTTTGCTACATTTCATTCTTCCAGAATTGGAAGAGGGAATAGGAGCAACCCAAAATCAAGCGCATTCATTTGATGTCTTTGAGCATTTACTTAGAACCCTTGAGCATTCAGCAAAGAAAAAATTCTCTTTAGAAGTTCGTCTTGCAGCTTTGCTTCACGACATTGGCAAACCGCCAACACGAAGATTTTCTGATGAAAAAAAAGATTTTACTTTTTATGGACACGATGTTGTTGGAGCAAGAATTGCAAAAAAAATTTTGGAGAGATTAAAATTTTCAAATAAAACAATTGAGGTAGTTACAAAACTTGTGCGATGGCATATGTTTTTTTCTGATACAGAATTAATTACGCTTTCTGCAGTGAGAAGAATGGTCCGAAATGTTGGACCAGAATTAATTTGGGAACTAATGAATGTTCGTACATGCGACAGAATAGGCACAGGAAGGCCAAAAGAAAGCCCTTACAGACTTCGAAAGTATCATGCGATGATTGATGAAGCTCTTCGTGACCCAGTCTCTGTAGCTCAATTAAAAATCGGAGGGGAAGATATAATTAAAATTACAAATACTGCACCAGGACCAAGAATCGGTTTTATTTTGCTCATACTACTTGATGAAGTCTTAGATGATCCAAAAAAAAATACTAAATTATATTTAGAAGAAAAAGCAGTTGAATTATCAAAACTGTCTGACAAAGAATTAAAAGAATTAGGAATAAAAGCGAAGAAAAGAAAAGAAAGAGAGGAGGAGGAAGAATTAAAAAAATTGAGAGGAAGGCATCACGTAGAGTAAAAAACGACAATAAAAAAACTTAAAGTTTTTTTATTGTCGTCCCCGCGTAGGCGGGAATCCAGAGAATCACAATGAAAAACTAGATTACTTTTTCAAGAGAATGACAAAATATTAAATATTTTGAAAAAGCGAAAGCCACCCAGAGGGTGGCTTTTTTAGAACCCATCTCGGAAATAATTTTTTTTTAAAATTACCTTTGAGATGGGTTCTAGGAGTTTATTGAAGATAAATCGAGTATGAAGATTTGGAAGTTTGAATCCAAAAAATTAAAAATGTTGAGAATTCACTTCATAACCAACGAAACAAAATTCACTTCAAAAAATTTGAAGGAACGATTACGAAAAAATAGATTAATTTCGCTTCTGATAATATTCTATTCCTTTTAAAGGACATGTAAAGGACAGTGGTGGGGATAACTTTGTCCTTGATAAAGGACATCCAGATTTATTAATTACAGATCAACCTCAAGAAGAATAGGGCAGTGGTCAGAACCCATTACATCGCTTAGTATTTCGGCTTTTTTAACTTTCTTAGCTAGAATTTTTGAAACAAAAAGATAATCAATTCTCCATCCAACATTTCTTACGCGAGATTGTACAAAATGACTCCACCAAGAATAATGTCCGTTTCCTTTTGTAAAAATTCTAAAGGTATCCACAAATCCAGCATCAACTATATTTTGAATTCCTTCTCTTTCCTCCTTTGTGAAACCTTTATTTCCGACATTTTGTTTTGGTCGAGCAAGATCGTCTTCGGTATGAGCAACATTTAGGTCACCTCCAAATACCACAGGCTTACTTTTTTCGAGTTTTTTCATATATTCAAGAAAAGCAACATCCCAGACTTTGTGGCGTAGGTCAAGACGACTAAGATCATCTTTTGCATTTGGGGTATAAACAGAGACAACAAAACATTTTTCAAATTCTGCTGCGATAATTCTTCCTTCGGTATTTGGATCTCCATATTTGTCTTTCCCAAAATTATATTTTTTTGCAATGTCTGTTGGAAAGTCTAAAAGAACATTTTCTGGCTCAATTTTTGAAAAAATCGCAGTACCGCTATAACCTTTTTTGATGGCTGAATTCCAAAATTCCTTATAGTTTACAAGGTCTATTTGAGATTGGTGTTTTTCGGCTTTTGTTTCTTGCAGGCAAATGATGTCCGGATCATATTTTCGAACAAACGGTAAAAAAAGATCTTTTTTGTGTACCGCTCGAATTCCGTTTACGTTCCAAGAAATGATTTTCATCCCGCACTAGAAAAAGACATCGCTTTTGAAGGCGTAGCCAATTTCAAAATTACTTTTAAATTCGACTTGTAAAACTATGTTTGCAATCATCTGTGAGTTTAAGTTTTTAATGTCATTTTGCAGTGACGGGATTCATCCTGTAATTTTATCACAACAAAAAGTTTTAGGTCTTTTTACTTGCTTTTAGACGTTTTCTAGTCAATAGCTTGGAATCACTTTGTTAATAATTGACTTGGCGTTTTCAAATTAATTCCTAAATGTAACCTCTTGTTGTTGTAATATTGCAGATATACTTTCAATGCTTTGTTTAG
>Ga0172379_10002054_pt1 | contig 37273 bp, 29 predicted proteins | sample GrowelOW334metaG_FD_119756 | JGI IMG/M metagenome (GOLD analysis project Ga0172379, IMG submission 119756) | Groundwater microbial communities from an aquifer near a municipal landfill in Southern Ontario, Canada - Groundwater well OW334 metaG | ecosystem: Environmental > Aquatic > Deep... | reverse complement strand
GGCGGCGTTGTCATATTCTTCAATCGAACACAGGCGCCTGCCTCGTCAATTACGTCAATAGCTTTATCAGGCAGACATCTGCCAGTGATATATCTGCTGGAAAGTTCGACGGCCTGGAACAGGGCATCGTTGCTGAATGTTACGCGGTGATGCGCTTCGTAGCGGTCGCGAAGACCTTTGAGGATTTCAAAGGTTTCCTCTTTGCTCGGCGCTTCTACGATAATCGTCTGGAATCTGCGTTCAAGAGCGGCATCTTTTTCAACGTATTTTCTATATTCGTCAAATGTCGTAGCGCCGATACACTGCACCTCGCCTCGCGAAAGAGCGGGTTTTAAAACATTTGATGCATCAATCGCGCCTTCCGCTCCGCCTGCTCCGACTAAAGTGTGAAGCTCGTCAATAAAGAGAACGACATTCTTTGCTCGTTTTACTTCGGTGATAACCGCTTTGATACGCTCTTCAAACTGGCCTCGATATTTTGTGCCTGCGACCATCAGGGCAAGGTCGAGCGAAACAACTCTCCTGTCGCGAAGTAATTCGGGAACCTGCTTATCAGTTATTCGCTGAGCGAGGCCTTCAACGATAGCCGTCTTGCCGACGCCTGCTTCGCAGATGAGAACCGGATTGTTTTTCGTTCTGCGGCAGAGAATCTGAATCAATCTTTCAATTTCTGTTTTTCTGCCAATTACGGGGTCAAGCTCGCCTTCAGCGGCCATAACCGTAAGGTCTCTGCCGAAACTGTCGAGCGCGGGTGTGCGACTCTTTGATTGCCCCTTGTCGCCGATAGCGCCGGGAGCGGCAGGATTCATTTTCATACCGAGCGGCGGCATTTGACCATTGTCAACGCCTGCTCCAAGAATATTTAAGACTTCCTGACGGATATCTTCGAGTTTCAACCCCATAGACATTAAAACCTGCGCTGCTACGCCTTCAGTCTCTCGCAAAAGGCCGAGCAGCAGATGTTCTGTGCCGATGTAATTATGATTAAGAGAACGCGCTTCTTCAATCGCGCATTCGATTACTTTTTTAGCGCGTGGGGTATGGGGCAGCTTGCCCATTGTTACCATATCCGGCCCGGACTTGACTAACTTTTCAACTTCCAGCCGAAGCTTTTTTATATCAACATCGAGATTTTTAAGTACATTAGCCCCGACACCGGAGCCTTCCTTGACCAAACCGAGCAAAATATGCTCCGTACCGATATATTCGTGGTTGAACCGCTGGGCTTCCTGATTTGCCAGCGCCATAACTTTTCTTGCTCTATCGGTGAAACGTTCAAACATAACTACCTCATTGTAAAAGGCTTAGCTTACTCTATAAAATGCAGCCTGCCGATATTTTAGCCTGTTTGGGCAAAGCTGTAAAGAACATAACAAATTGTCATCATCTATAAGATTACTGTTTATTGCCTGTCATTGTTCAGATTATCGGGCCTGCGGCTTTTTCCGCAGGTATCCGCAGCTTTTATCGACAAAAAACGTGTTTAACTTTCGGTCTTAAACTTATTTTTTAAGCCGAATATCGCCGATTTATTATACGGTGTTACTGCTTTACACTATTCGTATCTTTTTGTACAATATATCCGGAATTATGAACTTTAATGCAGGGAGGTTAAAAAATGAAAAAGGCGATAATTTTATCCGTTGTGCTTGTATTTGCGACAGGCTGCAACAAAGTTTATTACAATACTATGGAAAAATTCGGCAGTCCCAAACGGGATATTCTCGTTGAGCGTGTCGAGGGTACAAGGGATTCTCAGCAGATAGCCAAGGCACAGTTCACATCGGCTCTGGAAAAATTTAAATATATTGTCGATGTTAATTCCGGCCTGCTTGAGGAAAAGTATGAATTGTTTAAAGATGAATTAAAAAAAAGCGAATCGCAGGCCAACAACCTTTACAAGCAGATTGACTCTGTTGAAGATGTGGCCAATGCGCTATTTGAAGAATGGGAAAATGAACTGAGCCAGTACAGCAGCGCGGATTTGCGAGCTGCCAGCCGGGCACAGTTGGACCAGACAAAACAGAAATACGCACAAATGATTGGTGCGATGCAAAAGGCTCAGGGCAAGATGGAGTCAGTGCTTGCGGTGTTCAGGGACCAGGTGCTGTTTCTGAAACATAATCTTAACGCGCAGGCCATTACTTCAATTAAGGGCAAGTTCGGCTCAATGGAAAAGGAAATGAATCAGTTGGTTGCGGAAATGAATAAATCAATTGCCGAGGCCGACAGCTTCATCAAGGCGATGAAAGAATAAGTCTACTGCGGATTATGCTGATTTCACTGTTTTTTCTTTTTCAAATAAATCTGCAAAACGGTAATATCTGCTGGGGTGATTCCGCCGATTCGGCCGGCCTGGCCTAATGTATATGGTCTAAATTTCGTCAGCTTTTGTTTGGCTTCGGCGCGAAGATGGTCTATTTTTTCATAATCCAAATCCGCAGGCAGGACAAAATTCTCCAGCTTTGCCGTATGCGAAACCGTTTTTTCCTGCTTCGCCAGATAACCCTCGTATTTTGAATCAATGGCGGCAGCTTCCAAAATTTCAGGTCCGAAATTAAATTTCTTAACTTCGTCCAAATTGACAAATTCGTCAGCAAATACTCCGTCCGGATGTTTTAACTGCTGCCATAAAGAGCTGCCGGCTTTTCGTGTATTTTTCAGAACCTCTGTAATTTCAGCTATTTGCGATAATTTCCGCTGAAATTTCTCCCATCGTTCATCGTCCGCCAAACCGACGGATTTGCCGATTTGAGTAAGTCTGCGGTCTGCGTTATCAGACCTTAAATTAAGTCGCCACTCGGCTCTCGAAGTGAACATCCGGTATGGTTCGTCGATTTCTCTGGTCAGCAGGTCGTCAATCATCACACCGATATAGGAAATATCCCTGCCGAGAATCAGCGGCTCTTTCTTGTCAATCAACCTTGCGGCGTTTATTCCCGCCATAAGACCCTGACCTGCGGCCTCTTCGTAACCGCTTGTGCCGTTAATCTGGCCGGCGAGGAACAAGCCTGCGATTTTTTTCGTTTCAAGATTGGGCTTCAACTGAACCGCGGGGCAGTAGTCGTATTCAATCGCGTAAGCATAATGAACGATTTTTGCATTCTCCAGCCCTGCAATCATTTTGAGCATTCGCTCCTGAAGAGCCTCCGGTATAGAGGTGCTTATGCCGTTGCAGTAAATCGTCGTCATTTGCCGGTCTTCCGGTTCGAGGAAAATCTGATGTTGGTCTTTGTCGGCAAATCGTGTGATTTTTGTTTCTATGCTTGGGCAATAACGCGGCCCTGTGGTTTTAATTTGGCCGGTGTACATCGGCGCTTTGTCGAGATTATCCAAAAGCAATTTATGAACATCTGGATTTGTGTATGTAATCCAGCAGGGCAATTGTTCCTGTGTAATCGAATCGGTCATAAACGAAAATGGCTGCGGATTTTCATCTCCGTTTTGCCTTTGCAATTTATCATAATCAATCGTTGTTGCATCAAGGCGGGCAGGTGTGCCGGTTTTTAGTCTGCCGACTTCAAGACCGAGTTTGCGCAGACAATCCGAAAGTTCATTTGCAGCAGGCTCGTTCAATCTGCCGCCAGGCCATTGTTTTGTGCCGGTGTGCATTATGCCTTTTAAAAATGTCCCTGTTGCGACAATAACTGTCAGCGAAGAAAAAATTCTGCCATCGGTACATCGAACACCCTTTATACAATTTTCCTCGACAAGTATTTCCGCAACCAAACCTTCTTCGATGGTAAGGTTTGGCGTTTTTTCGAGAATATCCCTTACGAATTTGGAGTATTGATATTTGTCGATTTGCGCGCGTGGCGAACGAACTGCTGCGCCTTTCGAGCGGTTGAGGATTCTGAATTGCAAACCTGCCGCATCGGTCGCCAAAGCCATAATGCCGCCCAGAGCGTCGATTTCGCGGACGATTTGGCCTTTTGCGATTCCGCCTATTGCAGGGTTGCAGCTTGCCTTTGCGATAGTTTCTCTGCTGATGGTGAGCAGCAGAGTCTTTGCGCCGATTATTGCCGCCGCATGTGCAGCCTCGGCGCCGGCGTGTCCTGCGCCTATAACGATACAATCGAAACTATTTTCCATACTTTTAATCATCCGGCTTTGTCTTGGACTCCGCCGCGACAGGCAGAGGACACCCTTCTACAAAGGGTAGACAGAAAGATTATAGTATAGCTTTTTGAGTTTTTTAATCAACCCCAATGCGTTTGCTATTATTTAATTTTGACCATTGATGCCGGCGGCAGCGGCAGGGCGGCTTGGCAATGAATGCAGGCTGGCTGTTCAAGGTTTCGCTTCTTTCCGCAGGCAGGACATTTGAGCAAAGTCGTATGATTCAACGCTAAATATGTAAGCAGACCTGCGACATTGAACAGGCCGACAAGAATTATCCATAAAGCAAAGCTTAATCTGTTATTCTTTCTCGACCAGCCGTGCCAGAGAGCAATCAGCATCATCACAACACTTAGGCTTATGCACACCGCCAATTTTCGAGGATAAAAAGTTGTTATCAATACGATATAACCGCGCATCATACCATTATTATCTCTGGGGAGAATTTTATTAATATCCCCTGGAGAATTTTGAATAATTTTAACTCCGACATAAAACATTGGCGGAGAAACAACAGAAGTATAACCAAAATAATACTCCCAGTCCTTCTGCGCAGGTGCAATATACTCCGGCTTAGTCCACTGAAATTTATTGACCAAACTCAAATTGCCGGCCTTGTCAACCTTATAGAGTTCCGTAGAATAATCGACAGCTTTGTTAAAGGGATTAGTTTTATAAAATTTATCTCTGACCTTGTGTGATTTATAATAATCGGCCGGAATTAAAATGCCAGTTGTCAAATGAGAAAGAAAAATCGCGTCTTTTGTTGCCGTGATACCAACGCTGCTTCTTAGATAATCATCCCACTGCTTAGGCGTTTTAAAGGTTAATTTTTCATCCGGCTGATTGAGTATTAAATTGATATTTCCATCTTTGGCGTTGTATTTCACGAATGTACGATAATTTGCGTCAACCGGTTCTTTGCCGTCATAACTCCAGTTTTTAGCTTCAATACCGTATATTCTCCCATCACCGCCGTCAATTATGATTTCTGTTTTGCGGTTCTCAAAATCAATCGCGAAAAAGCGTTTTTCGGTCTGCCACAGCAGTACGGGATTTTCTGAATCTTTTGAAGTATAAACAAATAAGCTATTAAACTTTCCAAACGGTTTATTTTCTGTCCGCGATTGACTAAAGCCGTTTGTGCCGATATAGCCGATTTTTTCGCCTTTAAACTCATAGCCGACAAAAATATCGTCATCAGGCAGATACCGCCAGATTTCTCTGATTTTCTTATCCTGCCGAATCGGAATTTCCAATGCTTTAGACATTGCAGGAGTAATTCTTTGCGCCTCAATAAAATTCTGCCAACCGATATTACTACGAAATGATTGCCGCCAGTCGAGAGATTTATATTCCTTTGGCCGGTCGGTTTTTTTGCCTTCCCACAATTTCGTATAATTGACATCATAGATTTTTATTATTTGGCCTTCGTCTCTTACTAAAAGAACTCTGCCGTCAGGCATAAATTCCTTGCCGCTGTCGTGAATATCCCATTGCCGGCTTCTGGGCTTAGGCGAGTTATGCTGCTGCGTGAGCGATAAAAAAATCTGAGCTGATATTGCCTCTAAAAATACGATTATAAAAACGAGTGTACAAAGCAGAATAAAGATATTTAAAGGTCTTGCGATGTATTTGAAAAAATCTCTTGTCTTCATAGTATAAGTTCCTCTACTCGAATTCACGATTTAAAAATGTATCTATGATTTGCACGAGCAAAATTGCCGTCGCGACAGCAATCGTAATCCACGCCCAGAATAACTGCCACTGAACGGCAAGCGTAATAAACATCCAGATGCCGAATGCCACGCTTAGTGTTTTTGTGGTGTACCATTTTGCTTTATTCAGAGCCGCCATTGCGACAGCCAAATATGACACAAACCCGAACGCGACAAAAATCAGACCTTCCATAAATATGCGTTCTGTCGGCGGAATTGGGAAATAGCGTTTATTGTGAGCGTAAAGAAAAAAAAGCCCCCAAATGATGAGCAATGGAACAAAACTAAGCAGGCCGGCAAGAAGTTTTGATGCGAGAATTGTGCCGCGATTTACCGAGCGATGCAGCAGGAAGCCCCATGTTCTTACAAAGAATTCTACGCTGTACTGATGAATAGCCAGTGCGATTCCAAGTGCGATGGTGAATATCAGCACCGATACGCCTGCTGGCTGGATAAAATAACCACGAAATAAATTCCAGCCCCATTGGTTTGCATTTGAAAATGCCATATAGCGATTGTTAATAGTGTCGGGATCGACCCCCATTTGCACGGTTGTAAATCCGAAAGCTATCAGCAATATCGCTGCGCCAATCACATAAGGCAGGCATTCACGAATCTCTTTATAAAGTAATGCGTTGAATTTCATATTAGTTATACTCCCAATCAAAGAGTTTTCCTTTTTTCGCAGGCGCTGTGAATTCGATAAACTGGTCTTCGAGCGTCATTTGCACTAATTTGCAATCGGTAGCCCCGGCATTTTTAGCCCAGTCGGAGACGATTTTTTCAGAAGCATTAACCATAGTTATTTCCATAAGGCTGCCATCGCTTCTGCAACAGATTGCGCCTTCGACATTTACATCGGCAGGCAATTGCTTGTCAAAGGTGATTACAAATTTTTGAATCGCGCTGCGGAACTGCTCCATTGTGCAATCGGCTTTCAGCATTCCTTTGTCGATAACAACGATTCTATCAGCCACGCGCTCGACATCGGCAAGAATATGGCTGGAGAAAAGAATCGTTCTGTTCTGGCGGGTAATCAGGTGGATAACCCCTTCAAGAAATTGTCTTCGGATTGCGACATCAAGCCCAAGAGTCGGGTCATCCATTATCAGCAGTTCCGGATTCGGAGCAAGCGTCAAAGCGAGTGAAACCTGTGCACGCTGGCCATTGGAGAGGTTTTTCACTTTCTGTTTTTTTGTAAGCTCAAAATATTCAATCATATCATTGAACAATTTGGCGTCCCACTGGTCGGGGAAGAACGCACGCTGGAATTTTTCGAGTTCACCGATTTTCATCCATTTATAAAGTCGGTGGCCTTCGGTTACATAGCCGATTCGCTGACGAATTTGCGGCGAGAGGAACTGGCTGTCGCAGCCGAGAACGGAACAACTGCCGTCTGTCGGCCTGAGCAATCCCATCAACATTCGGATAGCGGTTGTTTTGCCCGCTCCGTTTCTGCCGAGAAATCCGCACACACAGCCTTTGGGAATTTTTAAATTCATATGATTGACTGCGGGCTTATCCTTGAAATATTTTGTCAGGCCTTCGGTTTGTAAAACAATTTCGCTCATTTATGTCCTCGCTCATTATCAACAAAAGTATTTACTCTGTCGTTAAACATTTTTATTAAATCATCTCGGTTTATGCCGAGGTTTATCGCTCTGCCGATAATCGCATCCATTCTCTCGGCAAGAACATTTATATCCGCAGGGTCGGATGTTCGCATCTTCGGGTCGGCAATAAAAGTTCCTGAACCGGATTTTGTCGCCACCATCCCTGCTTGTTCGAGAATGGTATAAGCCTTTGCTACTGTATTGGGATTGACCACCAGAACTGAAGCGAGTTTTCTGACGGCAGGTAATTTCTCCCCTGTGCCAAGCTGCCCCTTAGCGATTGCCTGTCGGATTTGCTCGACGATTTGCGAGTAAATCGGCTCATTTGCGCCAGACAGTATTTGTATCCAGACAGCCATATTTCAAGCCTTTCTTTGTTCTATGCGAAAATTGTACTAATACTTATAATACACTTCGTACTATTTGTCAAGTATTCTTTAATAAAAATTTTGAAATAATTTTAACTTATTTAAAAACAAGTAGTTATGGTGATATTGTTTTCTGAGATGTGCCGCAGCGTGATAGAAAATCGCAGTTAAGTGTGCAAAAAAGTGTTTATTTGCGGCGATTTATTCGGTTAATGCAACGGCTGATGCGATAACAAAATTAGCGGTATGTGTGATTGACAGACTGATTTGCTTAATGTTTTTTTCGTCAGCGATTTTTTTAACTTCGCCGGTAATGCTTACCTGGGGCTGGCCGAGAGGATTATTCACAACTTCAATATCTGTCCAGGCGATTTTTCCCCGCCAGCCTGTGCCTAAAAGTTTTAAAACAGCTTCCTTCGCGGCGAATCTGCCGGCAAGTCTTTCAACGCGATTTTTTAAAACGCTGGCCTGCTGCTGTTCGGTTTGTGTAAAAACCCTGTCGAGAAAACGCTCGCCGTGGCGGCTGAGCATTTCTTCAATCCGCGGAAAATCAACCAGGTCTATGCCGTGTAATATGTTTTTCATTTTTGATATTTTATTTCGAGACTTCTTTGTATGCCTGTTCAACGCAGTAATTGAGAAAATCGTCAGCGTAAGATAAATCAATCTGCGAGGCAATTTTTTTAATTATCTCATCGACCAGTTTCTGCCGCCTTGAAAGAATAAATCTTCCTTCAACCTCCTGTTGTACTTTTTCAAAAGGCTCGCAACTGTCGGTTTGTTTGTTTTCGAGTTTTACAATAAAAATATGTCCGCCTTCGACGGTCGGTTCGGAGACCTGTCCCGCGTTCAAATTTGTCGCCGCTTTTTCTATCGCGTCATAAGGTTCAACAAGCGAACCCGGCCTGACAGGCTCCCACAATCCGCCGACAGAGGCTTTTTCATCAGTGGAGAATTCTTTGGCAAGTTCGGCGAAATTCGCATCGTTTTTAATTTTCTGCTCAATCTCATTTGCCTTTGCTATGGCCAGCTCTTCGGCGTTGATGTTCGGGTCGTTGGCATCGGCGAATCTGTTAATTTCAAGGTCGATGACCCGAAACTGCATCATCGCTTCTTTCGAGTATAACTGGCCTTTTATGGAATTGTAATACTCCAGCAGTTCGCTGTGGGTAATCGGTTTTTCAATTTTAACTTCGTCGGACAAAAACGACTGAATGAGTATCGCGCGTTTTTGCTGCTCGCGAAAATCTTTCCAGTTAGTTCCCATTTTTTTGAACATCTGCTCGACAGTCGCGTAATTTCCACCGTAGCTGGCGACAAACTTCTGGACTTCCTGCTCAACAATTTTATTTATGGTGTCTTCATCGACCCCTTCCGGCAGGGCTGCCTTTGCCTTGGAGTAGAGTTTTATGTCGGTGATTTTCTGCATCAGCAAATGGGCGAGAAAAGTTTTGGCCTCTGTTTTAAATGTCTCGTAATTTCCTTTTGCGGCAATTTCGACAAGCTGCGGCTCGACCATCGTGATAAGCTCTTTAGAGGTTATCGCGGTCGAATCGACGCTCAAGACAAGTCCGCCTGCGGGAGCAGGGACGTTGACTTCCTGCGGGTGGGTCGGCACCTGCGATAAAACCTTTTCATCAACATCGCTTGAATGCTCTTTGCCGCCGCATCCGTAAAAAAATACGCCTGCCAAAATTACTAACGCTGAAATTACAAAATTTTTCATAATAAGCATCTTGCTTTCTGATACAATTACTCCCTGTGCTTCCGTCTTCGCTATGCTTCGACGAGACAGGTTTGCTTGGGCTCTGACCTAACCTCTATACCCTACTCCCTATGCCCTGTTTTTGCAAAGCATTTTTCGCAGAATGGCAAGCAGAGTAGGTGGGTGGAAGTATTTTTCGTCAAGCCTTATATGAACGGTTGCAGGATCTGGGATTCGCACTATGCCGGGGGATTTGGCGAAGATTTTAGCCGCATCCTTGCCGCCATCTGCCCCAAATGAGAAAATGATATCATTGCCTGCTATATTTATTGAGCGAATATCATAGCTGCCTGCCAGAATGCGAATCTCGGCAATATCAATCAGGCTGCGGACATCATCGCAAATCGGCCCGAACATATCGGCTATCTGCTCGGTAATCCTGTCCAAATCCTCAACGGTTTTGGCTGAGGCTATCTGGCGATAGATGTTCATCCGCTGTGAATCGGTGGGGATATAATTTTTCGGGATGTAAGTTGAAAATCCCAAATCGACAACGGTGAGTAAATCCTTTTCGATAGGCTCGTTTTTCAATCGGCGAACGGCATCTGAAAGCAGTTTGCAAAACAGTTCATAGCCGACGGTATTGATGTGGCCTGATTGTTCCGGGCCGAGGATGTTGCCTGCGCCGCGAATTTCCAAATCACGCAGTGCGATTTTAAAACCCGCACCAAGCTGGGAATATTCTTCGATGGCTTTTAAACGTTTGACTGCTATCGGTGTAACCTTTCGGGTCCGCGGCAAAAGGAAATATGCGTAGGCGCGATGTTTGAATCTGCCGACACGTCCGCGTAATTGATGTAATTGCGCAAGGCCGAAACGGTCGGCATCGTTTACGATAATTGTGTTTGCGTTTGGAATGTCGATGCCGGATTCGATTATCGCCGAGCAAAGCAGAATATCGATTTTGCCAAGCACAAAACTTATCATAGCTTTTTCAAGTTCGTGCTTGTGCATTTGGCCGTGAGCGACGGCTATTTTAACATCCGGCAAAATCTGCTTTATCTCATCAGCGAATCTATTTATTGTCTGAACACGATTATGAACCAAAAATATCTGACCCTGCCTGTTCAGTTCAAGCGTAATTGCCCGCTTTATCAATTCGGCATCAAATTTTTTAACCTGCGTAACGACCGCGCGCCTGTCGAGTGGGGCGGTTGCAAGGGAACTGATATCACGCAATCCGAGCATCGCAATGTGAAGTGTTCGCGGAATCGGCGTGGCTGTGAGCGTAAGCACATCAACATTGATGCGAATCTTTTTGAGCTTTTCCTTATGTTCAACGCCGAATCGCTGCTCCTCATCGATTATCAAAAGTCCCAAATCTTTGAAGCCGACATCTTTACTTAAAATTCTGTGTGTGCCGATGAGAATATCGACTTTGCCGGCTTTCGCGCGTTTGACAATATCTGCGGCCTGCGATTTTGTTTTGAAGCGATTGACCGACTCGACGCTTATTGGGAAATCCGCGAATCGCTGCGTAAATGTCCGCTCGTGCTGGACGCACAAAACCGTAGTGGGTACAAGCACAGCGACCTGTTTGCCGGCCTCGATGGCTTTGAATGCCGCACGCATTGCAAGTTCGGTCTTGCCGTAGCCGACATCGCCGCAGAGCAATCTGTCCATCGGCACGGGTCTTTGCATATCAGCCTTTATCTGTTCAACGGCGGTTATCTGGTCGGGTGTTTCCTGATATGGAAAAGATTCCTCAAATTCCTTCTGCCATTTTGTGTCCGCGCCGAAAGCGATACCGCCCATATTGTGACGTTTTGCCTGTGTTTCGAGAAGTTCGGCGGCAAGCTCAGCAGTGGCGGCGGCAACCTGACGTTTTTGTTTTTCCCATTGCTTTGTGCCGATTTTATTGAGCTTGGGTCTTGTCGCAGCGGTGCCGACATATTTCTGCACGATGGCGATGTTTTGAGCCGAGACGTGGATTATCGCGTTGTCAGCGTATTGCAGGGTAATGAATTCACATCTTTTGCCGGCCTTGTCAATTGTTTCGATGCCTTTGAATTTACCGATGCCGTAATTGAGGTGGACAACATAGTCGCCTTTCTTCAGTTCCGCGAATGAATCGACCGAAATTGCCGAGCCGACCGGCCTGATAACTCTGCGGACGACCGACTGGCCGAAAAGTTCGTGATGTGTTACGACGATTGTTTTTAAATCCTCAATGACAAAGCCGCGATGAATAAAACCGATTGGCAGGTGGAAATTTTTTGCGGGAAGAATTTTGTCTTCGTCCAGAATTTCGCCGACCCTTTTCACCTCCGCCGCGTTTTCGCAGTACATATAAACATTCCAGCCGGCCTGCGCACAATCAGCCAATTCTTTTAAGGTCTCGCGATGGCCTGTCCAAATAGGCCCCTTTGAATGTTCATACTGTGATGTGCTTTTTATCTTCAGTTCGATATTGTCGCTGCCGCCGGTAAATCTGCTTATGAAAATCTTTTTGAAAGATTCCATCGCCCCGAAAATTTCCTTGAAGCGATAAAGTCTTTCCGGCTTTTCGACTCTGTGAATGAAAACGTCGGCGGTTTCCTGAACATCGTTAGGCTCTTCAATAAAAATAATCGTTTCAGAGTCAATGAGATTTAGAAACTGGGTTTTATTTTCATCGCCGCCGCCGGCATTGCCGAAAGGCGATGTGATTGTGATGCTTTCGATATGCCCGCTGGAACGCTGAGTATCGAGATTTATTGGTCTGATGCTTTCGATGGTATCGCCGAAAAATTCTACTCTCAAAGCCATCGGCTGGGACGAGAGCGTTGTTATCGGTGCGAAGATGTCTATGATGCCGCCGCGTTTTGCGAATTGGCCGGGCATATCAATCTGGCCGACAGGCTCAAACCCGTTATCCGTGAGCCATTGGCTTGCCTGCCGCATCGAAACTTCGCTGCCGGTAGATAGTGCAAGTCCCTGCTTAATCAGTCCTTCGGGTTTTTGTACGGGCTGCATAAGAGCCTGAATCGATGTCGTAATAATCTGCGGATATTGCGCATAGCCTTTACTTGCGGCAACTTTTAAAACTAATCTTGAACGAATGGAACTGATTTCATCGCTTGCATCAACAAATTCCTCACCCGCCCAGCCGGGCAGGGTCTCGATATTTTTTTCCGCGAATACGGATATATCATCAGCGATGTTATCAGCATCGTCAAGATGAGAGCTGATATATAGGATTGGTTTTTTGAGATGATTGTGAAGGTGTGCGGCCAAAACAGGCGCAAAACTCCCCCACGTTCCTGTGACTTCAACCACCCCTGTGCTATCTGATTGAAGCCGAGAAATTATCTGCTGAACAGCTTTTAACTGTTCCAATTCCATATTTTGATATAACACGAATTGATGCGTTGTCCGTGTTTATTTCTTCATCGATTTTTTGACGGCTTCAACAACACCGGCAGCCGTAATGCCGAATTTTTCATAGCAGGTTTTATATGGTGCTGAAAGACCGAAACCTTTGATGCCGACGAATACACCGTTGTCGCCGATATATTTGCTCCAGCCCATTTCGCAGGCGGCTTCGACAGCGACTCTGGCTTTGATGTTCTTCGGCAGAACGGATTTTTTGTAATCTTCGCTCTGTGCCTCGAACAATTCCCAACTTGCCATATTGACCAATTGAGCCTTGATATTTTCAGCGGCAAGTTTTTCAACCGCGGCCATAGCGATTTCAACTTCCGAACCGCTTGCCATAATTATCACATCTGGTTTATCCTGCTTAACCAGAACATAAGCGCCTTTCGCAACGTTTGAAGTGGCAGGATATTTTGTTCTGTCAAGCACAGGCAGATTCTGTCTTGTAAGCAGCAGGGCGGTCGGACCTTTTTTGTTTTCCAATGCCAGCTTCCACGCGTAAGCAGTTTCGTTAGCATCAGCAGGTCGAAGAACTAAAACATTTGGCATTGCTCTTAATGAAGCGATATGTTCGACAGGCTGGTGAGTCGGGCCGTCTTCGCCCAGGCCGATACTATCGTGTGTAAATACGAAAATCGGATTGTAGCCGCTCAATGCCGCGACTCGCACCGCAGGCCTCATATAATCTACGAAGCAGAAGAATGTGCCGGAGTAAGCACGCAAAATTCCGCTTACGCAAATACCATTCATAATCGCGGCCATTGCGTGTTCTCTTATGCCATAGCGGATATAACGGCCATTCGGCGTTGCTTTTTGGAAATCGCCTGCACCTTTGAACAGCGTATTATTCGATGGTGTTAAATCGGCAGAACCGCCAAGAACCATAGGCAGCTTAGGCATAATTGCTTCGAGAGTCTTGCCGGATGCTACTCTTGTTGCCAGCGGAGTTGCTGCATCGAATTTCGGTAAAATGCTTTCTATGTCAACGCCGAAACTTCCCGCATCAGCATCGGTAATAATCTTTGCCAGTTCCGGATACTGCTTTTTATAACTATCGAAGAGCTGATTCCATTTTTTCTCAAGCTCTGCGCCTTTTGCCTTTGCCTTGCCCATATATTCAGCAACTTCAGTGGGAACAACGAATGACTTTTCCGGGTCCCAGCCGAAATTTGTCTTAATCAGCTTAATCTCATCATCGCCAAGCGGTGCGCCGTGGGCGGTGTGAGTATCCTGGAAATGCGGGCTGCCGTAGCCGATGTGTGTGCGAAGCTGAATCATACAGGGGCGATTCTTCTCGGCCTGTGCGTTTTTCAGAGCCTTCTCAAATGCTTCCATATCGTTGCCGTCGCCGCCTACAACCTGAACATACCAGTTATAAGCCTCGAATCTTTTCGCTCTATCTTCGGAGAATGACAGGCTCGTTTCGCCGTCGATAGTAATATGGTTATCATCGTAAATTACGATGAGGTTATTTAAGCCCAAATGTCCGGCTAATGAGCAGGCTTCTGATGCCACGCCTTCCTGAAGGCAGCCATCGCCTGCGATTGTATAAATTTTATAATCGAACAGATTGAAATTTTCTTTATTGAAATATGCCGCCAAATATTTTTCGGCAATTGCCATACCGACGGTGTTTGCGATACCCTGACCGAGCGGGCCTGTTGTCGCTTCAACTCCTGCGGTGTGGCCGAATTCAGGATGGCCGGGTGTTTTGCTGCCGAACTGCCTGAAATTTTTCAAATCTTCCAGACTTAAATCAAAGCCGGTAAGGTGCAGCATTGAATAGAGCAGCATACTGCCGTGGCCTGCGCTGAGAACGAATCTGTCTCTGCCGTGCCATTTCGGATTGGCGGGGTTAAAGTTCATATATTTTGTCCAGAGCTTATAGGCCGCCGGCGCCATACCCATCGGCATACCCGGATGACCGGATTTGGCCTTTTGTACGCCGTCCATCGACAAAAATCTTATCGTCGCGACGCAAAGTTCATCTAATTCATTCAATCCCGGATTTGTCTTGTTCTGCATATTTTATCCTATATAAAAATTAAAAGAGGTGTATTCTAATGAAATGTTCGCAAAAATCAACCCACATCCGGATACATAAATTCCGGCAATCGACGCGGCTTGCCTTTGTCGTCAACGCAGGCGAGGATGCTCGACCCTTCGACAAGCAGCAGGCCGACTCCGGGGCGAATCAATTTATAAGAATGCTCAAGTTTAGCGGCGGTAATTTTTGTGCATTCGGTAATCAGCTCAAGGGTTTCATCGTAATACGCAGGTCTGCGATATTTTAGATGCAGCTCGGCAACCACCATATAAAAACCTTCGCGTTCGAGGTCTTTATAGGCAAGGCCGTTGACGCGTAAAAGCTCGGTTCTGCCCATCTCGAAGTAAATTGGATAGACGCTGTGATGTATCACGCCTGCCTGGTCGGTTTCGCAATATCGCGGCACAATGGTTATTGTGTGCGACTGAATCGTTGTTCCTTTTGGAAATTCCATAAAAAGAGCATAACGCAAAAATAAAAAAATTCAAGACCTCAATTTTACATAAAAAACTGACAGTCCGGTAAAATATGCCGATTTTGTTCGTTTCCGCAGTATCGGCTTGGCAAAAACAGGGGCAAAAATAAAATTTTGTCTTTTAAAATTACCTAAATTGACATATATGGAATTATCTGTTAGAATATGTGTGTACAAAACAGCTTGTAGCTGTTAAACTCATTGTTGCATTGCAGTTAGCATATTTTGACCTTAGGGAAGGTATAATGAAAAAGGTTTTGATTAGTATTCTGCTTGCGTTTGTTTTGTCGATAATCGGTATATCTGTCGGCGGCTGTCACGGTCTTGGCGAAACTGCTGCTGAAAGGTCGGACGACCATAAGCGTCAGAGAACGCTCAATGACCAGATGTTTGTTGACGATGTTGACGCGGTATTCCAGACCGATAGACCCAGCAGACTTACGGAAGATACAGTTAGATAAGGCGGCAGTGTAAAAAATTGTCGAGAGGACAAAAAAAGGATTTGAGGCCTGAAATAGTTTGGATGCGATTTTAGAATATTTCAGTCGAGTCGGGACGTACAATCCGCTGATAGTTGCAATCGAATTGCTGCTGATTGGCCTTGTTGTCTATTGGGCGGTCGATTTTCTTGAGGGAACACGCGGCGAGCGTTTATTCAGAGGGGTTATAATTCTTCTGCTTTCCGGTTCGATGATACTTAAGCTGCTTATTGTGCAGTTTGATTTTGAGAGGCTTCAGTATTTATACAGCAGTTTTCTTATTCTCGTATTGATAATTGCGGTAGCCGCGTTCCAGCCTGAACTGCGCAGGATGCTGATACAAATCGGTCAGGCAGGGGCGTTTTTAACTTCACATCAAAATCAGCTTTCACAGACGATTGAAGAAATCGTTCAGGCGGTCGTCAGTCTCTCAACCAAAAATATCGGCGCAATAATCGTCATCGAAAAACAAGTTGCGCTCGGCGAATTTATCGAGAGCGGCGTGAGAATCGACGCTCAGGTAAAAGCAGCTCTTCTGGAAACTATTTTTTATCCCGGAAGTCCTCTGCACGACCTTGCGGTTATAATTCGCGGTCAGCAGGTAATTGCGGCAAGAGTTCAATTGCCGCTGGCTGAACTGGGCAGTACGGGCGGGGCTCTTGGCTCCCGGCACAGGGCGGCAATGGGCATCGCACGCGGCAGCGATGCGGCAGCGATAGTCGTGAGTGAAGAAACCGGGATTATAAGCATTGCTCAGGGCGGAAATCTCGACAGACATTTAACTGTCGAGCAGCTCAGGACCAGATTGACGGAAATAATCACCGGCGGCAGCGGTAAAAACAAAAATAATCTCGTTCGCCTGAATGGTTCGGCGAAAGAAAGTTAGTCAATGTTCGCAAAAACAAAAAAAGCTGTTCTCGTGGTCTTCATTACCTGTCTGATATGGGTATGGGCGGATTTGAGTTTAGACGATGTGCTGGAAAATCAGACAGTAACTATTGTTGCAAGCAAAAAGGATAGCAGCCTCTGGGTTACTATTGATGGCAAATCTGAAGTGCAAGTCAGAGCTAATATCAGCGGGCCTGTTGGAAAGATAAGAGAGATTGCGCAAAAAATCGACAGCGGTAAGGAAAAACTTGAAGTTGCCTTCGATGCTGAAGAACAAAATATGGTCGTTGCGGGCGATTACAAACTTCAGGATGTCAGAAAATTTCTCGCTGAAAGCAATAAAATCCGTGATTATGGTCTCGGTGTGAAATTTGTTCGGCCTGATACGCTGAACATAAAAGTTGTCGAGATGAAAGAACGAACATTGCCTATAAAATGCGTTGACGAAACAGATACTGAAATACCTGGCGCGAAAATAACCCCTGATATTATCCCGGCAAAAGCGCCGGAGCAGGTGGACTCGGCAAAAATAAAATTATCCTCTCTGATGGAAAAAAAGCAGGCTCGCAGCGGAGCGATAGAAAAAAAACCGTATATCGAACTGGCTAACGGCGAAATCAGAAATATAGACATAACCATAAAAGTTGAACTGCCGACTACGTCGGAAGATATGAATCCGCAGACGATAAGCGGAACTCTTGGTTATATCTTCAGCGCAAATCTTGCGGGCAGATATAATGTGGAATTTACCAAAAAGCCGGAAATCGGAAGTATTCCAATTATCGCAACCAATGAGGCAAAGGCGGCTTATGAAGAAAAAGCTTTTGAAGTTCTGCTTGAGATACAGGACGACGATGTAGGCAAACCGGAGATTACAAGACAGATTATTTATAACTTCCCGGCAAAATATGTGAGCGAAGATAAAATCCGCTTAAAGGGCAACCCTGTTGAGGCAAAATTCAAATTAGTTCCCAATTCCATTGTTCCTGCCGAACCACTGGCTGCGCCGGTATCATCGCCTGCGACCGAATAATTTCTGCCGGCATAAAATACCGGAACGCATAAAATTCTAAAGGATGCTGTTATGAGCGAAAGAATGGCGAGATTTAATGTCGCGACAGAAGAAACCTGGCGGATATTCAGGATTATGGCTGAGTTTGTCGAGGGCTTTGAAGAGCTGGCGACAGCTGGGCCTGCCGTTTCTATTTTCGGCTCGGCACGAACATCGCCAAAAGATAAATACTATAAACTTGCTGTCGAGACTTCAGAAATACTGGCAAGGGCGGGCTATACAATTATCACCGGCGGCGGCAGCGGAATTATGGAAGCCGCAAACAAAGGCGCAGCAATCGCAGGCGGGAAAAGCATCGGGCTGAATATCGAATTGCCGCACGAACAGAAACCGAATAAATATCAAAATCTTTCGCTGCACTTCAAATACTTTTTTTGTCGAAAGGTTATGTTCCTCAAATACGCGCACGGCTTTATCGCTTTTCCAGGAGGATTCGGAACGCTTGATGAATTCTTTGAAGCTCTCGTCCTGATACAAACACTTAAGCAGGGGCATTTCCCTGTGATTCTTTTCGGCTCTGACTTCTGGGGCGGTATGGTGGACTGGATTCAAAAAGTAATGCTCAAAAAACACCGCTATATATCCGATGAGGATATGGCTTTTTTCTGCGTCTGCGATGACCCGCAAAAAGCTGCAAATGTGATTATCGATTTTAATAAATCCGACAAACAGCCCGGCATCGTTGAACCGCCGGGGCTGAAAAAACCATAAACAGGAAAATCTACTTTAAATAAACGGTTTTTCCGATAAACAGGTCAAATCAGGCTTTTTCAAATTGACATTGCGGTATTTGCTGTCTATAATCGCAACAAGAATGAGTCGTAAGCAGCAAACAGCCGAAATTGAATTGATAACTGACGAAATGGCGGCAGTTAAGGATGTTTTTCTTGCTGTCGTAGATATAATACCATCGTTTGACATCACAGATTCTAAAATTCTTCCATACGGTCTAAAACCTCACACCCGCTCAATCTGTTGGATTGTCGAACAAGTTATTACCCAGCAGACGAAGTATCACGCCAAACGCCTTGATATTGATAATGTCGAGATAAACGTGCCTGATACATGTCTTCACGATTGCATCATTCATAAGGATAATCAGCAATACTTTGTGAATGTAAAAATTCATAACGCTGACGGACGAGACAATAAAAATGATATATCGGCAGTAGAAAAGCTCTATATGCAGTACAAAGAAAACAAGGACTATAGATTGATATATGCATGCTTTGGCGTTAGATTCAGCAATCTCACTATCAGTTTTGTGAAAGAAGATGTCCATATTTTTTCGCCGCAGTTTTTGCCGATTTATGTGAATCCCAGAAACGACAAGATTCAGGCGTTTTACCATCACGAGCCTGAATACAGGTCAAGAACACAATTCATTCGACAACTCCGTGAGAAATCTCGAAGTATTATATTGAGGTAATAAATGATAGATGTAGTTTTGAACATAGATGCGATACAGGGCATTGAACAAATCGAAGACAATAGTCTTGATTTAATTGTTGCCGACCCGCCGTATGGTCTCGGAAAGGACTACGGGAATGATTCGGATAAAAGGCCCAAAAAGGAATTCCTGAAATGGACAGAGCAGTGGCTTGACCTGATTATCCCAAAGTTAAAAAACACAGGGAGTCTTTATATTTTCGCCACATGGCGATATAGCCCGGAGATATTTGTTTTTATGAAGCAGCGAATGATTATGCTCAACGAGATTATCTGGGATCGTAAAGTCCCGAGTATGGGCGGCAGCACACGACGTTACTCTTCGGTACACGATACTATCGGATTCTTTGCGAAAACCGAAGACCACTTTTTCGACATTGATGCTATTAGAATTCCTTATGACGCAGAAACTAAAAAAGCAAGGTCGCGTTCTATTTTTGTCGGGAAAAAATGGCTGGAGGTTGGGTATAACCCAAAGGATTTATGGTCTGTTTCTCGGCTGCACCGCATTCATTCGGAACGAGAAGATCACCCCACACAAAAACCGCTGGAAATTATTGAACGTATGGTAAAGGCAAGTTGTCCGGTTGGCGGTATTGTTTGCGATCCGTTTGCCGGCTCAGGCACTACTGTTGAGGCGTGCATACGAAATGAACGACACTATATTGCATTTGAGATTAACCCTGAATATCACCAAATTATTAAAGACAGAATAAAACGAGTTCATTCAGAAGCTAATAATCAATTACCCTTTGACCAGAATCAGGGATATTCCGCACCTTGCTCTGTACAGGAAACATTATTTGAAAAACACCAGATAAGTAAATGTGTATGATGATTCCGGCAATTGTAATTTCAACTATGCTCATTTTGCTGCTCGGTTATCGAATTTACGGGCGGATTATTTCAAAACAAATTGAGCTTGATGATTCTCACCCGACCCCGGCGGTGGAAATAAATGATGGCGTTGATTATGTGCCAGCCAAAATGCCGCTGCTGCTCGGTCAGCATTTTTCCGCAATCGCCGCGGCAGGACCGATTGTAGGACCAGTATTGAGCGGTATATGGTTCGGCTGGCTGCCGACGATTCTGTGGCTCGTATTCGGCGCGATATTTATCGGCGGTGTTCACGACTTTTACAGTCTGGCCGCGTCAATTCGTCACAAAGCGGTGAGTATCGGGCAAATCGTAAAACAATATACCTCGCCAAAAGTTCACATCCTTTTCCTGCTTTTTGTATGGCTCGCGCTGATTTATGTAATCATAGCGTTCACGGATATTACGGCGCAAACTTTCAAAACCGTTGTCGCCCAGGCCGCCTATGGACCCGCTGTGGCGGCATCGTCAATTCTTTATCTGCTGCTTGCCGTTGTGATGGGCGTGCTGCTGTACAAATTCAAATTAAAATTGCTGCCGGCGACAATAATTTTTGTGCCGTTGGTTTTGTTTATTGTCTGGTTTGGGCCGAAATGTCCGAAACAGATTCTCGATTTTCTCGACGGTTTTTCAGTAAAACAATGGGATATCATATTGCTGATTTACTGTTTCATCGCTTCGATAATTCCGGTCTGGCTGCTGCTTCAGCCTCGCGGGTATCTTGGCGGATGGATGCTTTACGCGGTTATAATCACGGGATTTATCGGCGCGTTCAGCGGCAAATTTTCAATACAATATCCTGCCGTTAATCTCGAAGGCCTGTCAAGTCTTGCCAATGGAAAAATTTTAATCCCGGCGTTGTTTATCACCGTTGCTTGCGGAGCTTGCTCCGGCTTTCACGGCATCGTCTGCTCAGGCACAACATCCAAACAGCTTGCGCGAGAAAAAGACGCGATGCCGATTGGTTTCGGCGCGATGCTTTTGGAAAGCCTTGTCGGCGTGCTTGCTCTTATTACGGTTATGATACTGCCAAAGGGCGACGCTCTTCTGACATCTGACCCGAATCTTATTTACGCCAACGGCATTGCCCGCTATCTTGGCCTTGTGGGAATAAATTTCAGTATAGCGTTTCCGTTTGCCCTTTTGGTGTTCTCCACGTTTGTCTATGACACGCTCGATGTCAGCACAAGATTAGCGAAATATATTTTTCAGGAAATCACGGGACTTGCAGGCAAAATAGGAAATGTTGTTGCGACTGCGGCAAGTTTAGTTCTGCCGCTGGTTTTTCTGCTTCTCACAAAGGAAAAGGCATATCTTGTTGCCTGGCCGATTTTTGGTACGAGTAATCAACTGCTTGCGAGCCTTACGCTTTTGGCTGTTTCGATATGGCTGGTAAAGACCGGCAAAAAAGCTGTTTATGCTATTGTGCCGATGCTCTTTATGTTTGTGATGACGATGTGGTCGCTGGTCAATCTGATAATACCTTTCGCCAAATCACTGCCTGCGATTATTCAAGGCCAGTTGGTTAAAATAGATATTGTTATTGCCGGGGTTTGCGGAATTGTTTTTCTATTGCTGAGTCTGCTGCTGATTAAGGAAGCAATTAAAACACTGCTGCTTGGCAAAAAAACTTCCTGACGTATCTTTATTTTTTACAGGTGTTTTAGCCCGTATTTCTCGCCATCAAAATTGAAAAAGACGACAGAGTTAGACAGCGTATGATGGCAATGAAATTCATCCCTTAAGAAATTATCTCCTTGAAAAATAACTGCTGAAGATGTAGAGTTGTCGAGCTTTCAGGCAGATATAAAAACGGTGTTCTTGTACGCAGGACAGCGGGCCCGTAGTTCAGCGGTTAGAACAGTGGACTCATAATCCATTGGTCGTAGGTTCGAATCCTACCGGGCCCAATTTAGTATAAATCCTTATAAATAAATAAGTTATATATACACCTTTTAACCCCACAAATTTACTCCAAAAACAGCCACAGGCATACAGAAAACATCCGATTTTTTATGTGCGCAGCCATAAGAGAGCCTAAGACCTGATGAATATTTAATATTTTCTAAATTATTCTTGACTTTCGTGTCTAAAATCTATAAATTGTTAAGAAATTAACGCTGTTGTTAAAATAACGATTACCGATAAGGTCTACGGGTTCAAAATTATGACTCCTGAAAAGACGATTGAAAGAATCAGCCAGTACGGGCGGGTCGTCAGCGATTTGCTCAGTAAGGGCAAAAATCGCACTTATTCGCACGAAATTGCCCAATTGGCAGGTGTTAAAAGCTCGCAGGCGAGATATGGCTTTATGTTCATCGGAACTAACAGCAAGGCTAATTTTACACCAGTACCATTAAAACTCGGACAGGGAATCGTTGTCGAAAATGTTGATTTGGCAATGTACCTTGAAAAAGTTGCGTTTTTTACAAGAAATGTAAGTTGATTTTTGGAGGTTTTAAAGTGCCGACGGTAAAAACAATTTTAGAAAAACATCCAAACGCGAAAAGGGAAAGCCTTATTCCCATTCTGCAGGATATTCAGGAAGCGTGCGGGTATCTGTCCCGCGAAGTGATTAACCAGGTTGCCCAGCATATTGACCTGCCGCCGGCAAAAATTTATGGCGTGGCCACCTTTTACAACCAGTTCCGCTTTCAGCCTTTAGGAAGGTACCATGTTATGATTTGTCGCGGTACCGCCTGTCATGTTAAGGGGTCAAAGAAAGCACTTGATATGGTGGTTAAGGCTCTGGGTATCCAGCCGGGGCAAACCACGCGAGACGGTTTGTTCAGTCTCGGCGTTGTGGCTTGTATGGGTGCCTGCGGTTTGGCGCCAGTCGTGAATATTAACGGTGAATTCTACGCCAAAGTAACTCCCAAAAAATTATCCGGCATCATTTCCGAAATCAGGGACAAGGAGCTTATAAATGCAAAAAACTGAAAATAATGAAAAAAAAATTGGGGCATACCAGTGCTGGCCTGACGCGCTGCGACCTTCCAAAGAATTGATAGCTGAACTTAAGAGCGGGCCATTTGGCGCTGCTCTGGCCAAAGGTCAGCAGGTATTCGATGATATGGTCGATACTCTGCGTCGGGACAAACTTGCTAAACCAGCGGTATTTGTCGGAGCCGGAACCTGTGGTATGGGTGCCGGAGCCGGAAAAACTCTCGATGCCATCCGCGAATATTGTAAGACGAAAAAACTCGATGTTGATATTGTGGAAGTAGGCTGCATCGGCTTTTGTTCAGAAGAGCCGATTGTCGATATCAAACTGCCGGGCAAGGCGAGAGTAAGTTTTGGAAATGTGGTTGCCGAGAATGTATCTAAATTGTTAGACGATGCCCGTGTTGGCAAGTTCGACCCTGACCATCTGCTCGGACAGTTTCGCAGCGATAGCGGCCAGGCTTGGAAGGGTGTCCAGTATCTTGATGAGCATCCCTTTATGAAACTGCAGCGCCGCGTAGTACTCGCCGGCAGTGGAATCATCGACCCAACCAATATTGATGAGTATATCGCCCGCGGCGGGTATTCCGCTATGGCCTGGGCTCTCAAAAATAAAACTGCCCAGGAATTATGCGATTTGGTCGAGTCCAGCGGATTGCGCGGACGCGGCGGCGGTGGGTTTCCCACAGGGAAAAAATGGAAATTTGCATTGAACCAGGCAGCCGACCAGAAATATTTAGTCTGCAATGCCGATGAGGGCGACCCAGGCGCGTTTATGGATAGAGCCGTCGGCGAAAGCGACCCGCATAGGCTGATTGAAGGTATGATAATCGCTGCTTATGGTATCGGCGCGACCAAAGCTTATATTTATATTCGTGCCGAGTATCCTCTGGCTGTGCAGCGTCTTACCGATGCTATCAAACAGGCCCGTGCTTATGGCCTGCTTGGGCATAATATTCTCGATAGCGGCAACGACCTCGATATTACTATCAAGATGGGCGCCGGCGCTTTTGTTTGCGGCGAAGAAACCGCGCTGATGCATAGCATCGAAGGCAAACGCGGTATGCCTCGTCCACGTCCGCCATTCCCGGCGATTAAAGGTCTTTTCGGCAAACCGACCGTTATCAACAATGTCGAAACTCTGGCCAACCTGCCTATGATTATCGAACGTGGAGCTGATTGGTTCAGCGCTATGGGAACAAAGACCAGCAAAGGCACTAAAGTATTTGCCTTATCAGGAATGGTTAAACGCACCGGTTTAGTCGAAGTGCCGATGGGAACTACCATTAAGCAGGTGGTCTATGACGTTGGCGGCGGAATTCCCAATCGCAAACGCGGCAAAGGCGTGCAAATCGGCGGACCTTCCGGCGGCTGTATTCCCGACCACAAGCTGGATATAGAAATTGATTACGAGACGATTAAAACAGTCGGCGCCATTATGGGCTCCGGCGGTCTGGTCGTTCTCGATGAAAGTACCTGTATGGTCGATTTGGCCAAATTCTTTATGGAATTTATACAGTCGGAAAGCTGCGGGAAATGTATTCCCTGCCGTGAAGGCACAAAGCGAATGCTCGAAATTCTCGAAGCTATCACCCGTCCTCGCCGCAAGGAGGACAATACTGATGCGCTGATGCGATTCCAGGGTGTGATGCAGTTACGTCAATTAGCTGAAACCATCAAGTCCACCTCTTTGTGCGGTCTGGGCCAGACTGCTCCTAATCCTGTGCTTAGCACTCTTAACTGGTTCCGCGACGAATATGAAGCGCATATTTTTGACCGTCAGTGTCCTGCCGGAGCTTGCAGGGAATTGGTTGGAGCGCCCTGTCAGAATAGCTGTCCGGTGGGTACTGAAGTATGGCGTTATGTCGCCCACATTTCCCGGAACGAGTATGATGATGCTTATCGAATTATTCGACAGGCTAATCCGCTGCCATCTATTTGTGCACGCGTCTGCCATCATCCGTGCGAGAGCGCCTGCCGAGCCGGGGTTACCGGCGGCGAACCGATTGCTGTTCGTTCTCTTAAGCGGTTTGTTGTTGAGCGGGTGAATCCGAGTATATGGAAAGAATCAATCAAACCGACCGACAGTGGTTCTGCTAAAATCGCAATTATCGGCGCAGGCCCGACTGGCCTTGCTGCGGCGAACGCCCTGGCGGTTGCCGGACATAAAGTAACGATATTTGAACGAGAAGCAAAAGCCGGCGGTATGTTGGTAGGCGCAATTCCTGCCTATCGCCTGCCGCGTGAACTCCTGCAAAAGGAAATTGACGCTTTGCTGAATCCCAATATCGAAATAAAATATAACGTCGCGCTTGGTCGCGACATTAACATCGACGGACTTTTGGCCGAAGGTTACAAGGCGATTTTCCTTGCGATGGGTTCTCATCAGAGTCTCAAACTAAAACTGCCGGACGAGAATGTCGAAGGCATAATTCCCGGCATACAGTTCCTTAAGGCTTATAATTTACAGGAAAAGGCTCTGGCAAAAGGCCGAGTTGGAATCATCGGCGGTGGAAATTCCGCTATGGATGCCGCTCGTGTCGCATTCCGTCAGAAAGGCATTCAGGGCGTTACGATGTTTTATCGTAGAACACGCAATGAAATGCCTGCCTACGCCGAGGAAATCGAAGCGGGTCTGGACGAAGGCATTAGGATTGAAGAGTTGGTTGCCCCTGTGGCAGTCCTCTCGAAAAATGGCAAGCTGACAGGGATGCGGTTCATTCGCAATGAACTTGGTCAACCCGATGCCGGCGGTCGCCGCAGTCCCGTCCCGATTCCTGGTTCGGAATTTGAAGTTGCTCTGGACACTCTGATAGTGGCGATTAGCGAGCAGCCTGATACTCAGGGTATTCAAAACCTGAATTTGACTAAATGGGGCACTTTGTCAATCAATGAACAAACCATGGTCACCAGTCAGAAGGGGGTCTTTGCTGCCGGCGATGTGGTTACAGGTCCGGCAACCGTGATAGCGGCTTTGGCGGCTGGTAAGAAAGCGGCCGTTATGATAGACCGATATGTCCGCGGACGCATTATGAAAGTTCTGCCGAAACTTCGGCTGCCTTCAGTTTATATCGAACCTGTGCAGACAGACGAAGAAGAAACAACGGAAATCAAACGGGTTATGTCTCCGCACCTGCCCGCTGAATGTCGCTGCGGCAACTTCAAAGAGGTCGAACTGAGTATCAGCGAAGAACAGGCTCTCTGTGAAGCGCGTCGCTGTTTGCGTTGTGATTTGGAATTCACTCAACCTTAATATACTCTCAAATTAGAATGAGGTCTTACAAATGTTTAATATAGAAATTGATAATCGAAACGTACAAGCGAATGATGGCGAAACCATCCTGGCGGTCTGTAAGCGGGAGGGCATCAAGATTCCTACTCTGTGCTTTATCGAAGGGCTGACTCCGTCCGGCGCCTGCCGAATGTGCATCGTGGAAGTGGAAGGCTTCCCGGGTTTAATCCCTGCCTGCTCCTATCCGGTTAAAGAGGGTATGAAGGTGAAAACCTCAACACCGCGGGTTCTCAATGCTCGCAGGACTATTGTTGAACTGCTCCTGAGCGACCACCCCGATGATTGTCTCTATTGTCTTCGTAATGAACAGTGCGACCTGCAGAAGCTCGCCCGCGATATGGATGTCAAACGGCTTTCCTTCAGTAAAGTGAAAACCAAACGTCCCGCCGATGTTTCAAGTCCTTCGATTGTTCGCAATCCCGAAAAGTGCATCCTCTGCGGCAAGTGTGTAAGAGTGTGCGAAGAAATTCAGGGTGTTTCTGCCATCGATTTCATCGGACGCGGCTGCAAAACTTTTGTTGGAACTGCTTTCGACGGCGGACTGAATGTCTCCACCTGTATCAATTGCGGCCAGTGTATTTTAGCCTGTCCGACCGGCGCTCTGACCGAACATTCTTATGTCGATGAAGTTGCCGCTGCGCTTGCAGACCCGGATAAATTTGTCGTTGTCCAGCACGCACCGGCGGTTTCTGTAACTCTGGCCGAAGAATTTGGCGTAAAACCAGGCAAAGATGTGGATGGCCAGATGGTTGCCGCATTGCGGAGAATGGGCTTCAAACGGGTATTTGATACATCTTTTACCGCAGACCTTACAATTATGGAAGAAGGTTCCGAACTGGTTCACAGAATCAAGACCGGCGGCAAGCTGCCTATGCTTACCAGTTGTTCGCCCGGATGGATAAAATTCGTAGAACAGTTTTATCCCGATATGCTTGAAAATGTCTCGACTTGCAAGAGTCCCCAGCAAATGCTCGGCGCGCTGATTAAGAGTTTTTTCGCCAAGCGTGAAGGCCTTGATCCGAGCAAAATCATCAGCGTTTCCGTTATGCCCTGCACAGCCAAGAAATTTGAGTGTCAACGCCCGGAAATGGCGGTCAATTATATCCCCGATGTGGATTATGTACTCACCACTCGTGAATTGGCACAGCTTTTCCGCAGATATGGCTTGGAACTTGGAGCTATGACACCGGATACCGCCGATACACCTTTTGGCGAACGAACCAGTGCAGGGAAAATTTTCGGCGCAACCGGCGGTGTGATGGAAGCGGCGATTCGCAGTGCCTATTTTCTGCTTACCGGACAGGAATATCCGGAAGAAAAAATCCCGGCCATTCGCGGCCTGAAGGGACACAAGGAAATCAAACTTCGCGTCGGCGATTTGGAAGTTGGAGCAGCCGTGGTCAGCGGACTTGGTAATGCTCGTAAACTGCTTGATGAAATTCGTGCCGGTCGCAAAGATATCCATTTTATCGAGATAATGACCTGCCCCGGAGGCTGTATTTCCGGCGGAGGCCAGCCTATGGGTACTGATATTGAAGCGGTAAAAGCACGTTTGCAGGCGCTCTATCTGATTGACAGGGATAATCAGGTTCGGGTCAGCCATAAAAACGAATCTGTTGGGCGGTTGTACCGTGAATTTCTGGGTGAACCCCTCGGCAAGGTGAGTCATCACCTGCTGCATACGCATTACAAAAAACGTGATATTAAAGTATAAATATCCCTGGGAATATTTCCCCTGTGGAATACTAATAATTAGGAGCGACTATGACCGTGTTAAAAAAAGTTCTCGTTGTCGATGACGACCCGGATATCCTCGAACAGATAGAGATTGTTCTCAAGGCCAATGGCTACGATGTGACGCTTATGGGCTCTGTCGTGAATGCCGAAGAGTTTTTAACTTCAACCCAGCCCGATTTGGCGATTGTGGACCTTATGATGGAACAGATGGATTCAGGATTTGTCTTATGCCATCAAATCAAAAAATTGTATCCGAATATGCCAATCATCCTGCTAACGGCGGTTCGTGCCTCAACCGGGTTGGTCTTTGATGCAAAAACCCCGGAGGCAAAATCCTGGATTAAAGCGGATTGTATTCTCGACAAGCCCGTACGAGCCGAAGAGTTATTGCACACCGTGCGAAAATTGCTTCAGGTTTGATCGGAATCCTGCCGCGGATTATGGTTGGGTGAGTCGTTTTCTGCCGTCTTGATGACGGGGGATAAAAACTGTGAAAGAAATTTTACCGACCAGTTTCGTTTGTACTGTTAAAGAGCGATGCAGGATATGCTATACCTGTGTAAGGGAATGTCCAGCCAAGGCTATCAGGATTATCAATGGCCAGGCGGATGTTATTGCTGAAAGGTGCATCGGTTGCGGCAATTGTGTTCGCGTATGCAGCCAGAAGGCAAAAAAAGTTCTGGATTCAAAGCCGGGGGTTTATGAACTGCTGAAATCGGATTATAAAACTGCGGCGATACTGGCGCCGAGTTTTCCCGCTGAATTTACAGAAATAAGCTGGGCTCGGCTTGTCGGTATGATTCGCAAACTTGGTTTTGATTATGTCAATGAGGTTGGTTTTGGAGCAGACCTTGTTGCCGATAAATATCGCAAACTGCTGGAACAAAGCGACCCTAATTGCAGGTATATAGCGACAAGCTGTCCTGCGATTATCGCGTATGTCGAAAGATACCATCCTGATTTAGTTAAGAATCTTACGCCTATAGTTTCACCTATGGTTGCCGCCGCCAAGATGCTTCACAGGTTGTACGGCGATGGCCTGAAAATAGTTTTCATCGGCCCCTGTATAGCGAAAAAAGGTGAGATAGCAAGCGTCAATATAACCAGCGAAGTGAACGAAAGTCTTACTTTCGTTGAGCTGAGAGATATGTTTAATGCGCAGTCAATCAGCCCTGAAAATTCTGAAGACAGTGTTTTTGATGAGCCTTCTGCCGGTGTCGGAGCGATATTTCCAATAGGCAGGGGATTGTTTCAATCGGCAGGGATTGAGGAAGATTTGGTCAGCGGACAAATTGTCGCAGTTGAGGGCAGCAGTTTTGTCGATGCTTTCGAGGAATTTGAAAGCGGAGATATGAAAGTCCGGCTGCTGGAAGTTCTCGCGTGCAGCGGCTGTATAATGGGGCCGGGCATTTCAAATGCGAAACCCTTGTTCAGCAGAAGGTCCTGCGTGAGCGGTTATGTTCAGGAAAAAATGAAGAATCTGGACATTGCCAAATGGAAAGGAAATATAAAACGATTTGAAAATCTTGACCTGTCAAGAAAATTTGCCGCCTTTGACCAGCGAATCAAGGTAACGGGCAATGGCATTGAACAGATTTTAAGGCAGATGGGCAAGACCGTTCCTGCTGATGAGCTTAATTGCGGAGCCTGTGGTTATAGTACCTGCCGGCAGCACGCGATGGCGATATGGAAAGGTCAGGCTGAGAGCGAGATGTGCCTGCCTTATGTGATTGAGCAGCTTCACAAAAACATCGACGATTTGGCCAATTCAAATAACCAGCTTGCAAATATGCAGGAAGCGCTGATGCAGTCTGAAAAGCTTGCGAGTATGGGGCAGCTTGCCGCCGGTGTCGCTCACGAGATAAATAATCCGCTCGGCGTTGTTTTGATGTATGCTCACTTGCTTCTGGAAAAATATCATAATAATGCCGACTTGAACGGAGATTTGCGATTGATTTCAGAGCAGGCCGACAGATGCAAAAAAATTGTTGGCGGTCTGCTGAATTTTGCCAGAAAAAACAAGGCTATTTTGCAGCCGACGGATATTTATGAAGTTATCGAAAAGTCCATTCAGGCCGTGCCAAACGAAAAATGCGTCGAAATCATAATTGAAAATACGCTTCAAGACAGAATTGCGGAACTTGACAGCGACCAGATGAGCCAGGTTTTCAGCAATCTGGTTGCCAACGCTATTGCGGCAACTGATAAAACAGGATTGATAACGATAACTATGGGGGGCGATAATAAAAATCTAAATATAAAGGTTATCGATTCTGGTGTTGGCATCGCAAAAGAGAATATTTCCAGGATATTCGACCCGTTCTTTACGACAAAGCAGATAGGCGTAGGCACAGGACTGGGGCTGGCTGTAGCTTACGGCATAGTCAAAATGCACAGGGGCGATATCGAAGTTGAATCAAACGCCGACCCGGCTAAGGGGCCGACAGGAACGACTTTTACGGTTATTTTGCGAAGAAAACAATTGGATGGTTTTTAGGTGAAATCAGCAGACTTTTAGGGGTTTAACTGTGGCAGATATATTTAAAGTTCTTATCGTTGATGATGAGCCGGGTATGCGTTCCGGCGTGTCAAGGATTTTGAACGATTTCAGCGTTAATTTGCCTGAAATGAAATCAGAGATAAAGTTTCAGGTGATTGAAGCGCAAAGCGCTGAAAGCGGTCTGGAGATAATCGAATCGCAAAATCCTGATATTTTGTTCCTCGATAATAAACTGCCGGGAATGAGCGGTCTGGAGCTTTTGAGTATAATTGCCGAAAAGAAAATTGACATATTGACCGTGATGATTACCGCGTATGCTTCATTAGAGACAGCGGTTGAAGCCACGAAAAACGGCGCCTATGATTTTCTCGCAAAACCCTTCTCACCGGCGGAAATTAAGCATATGGTTCGCAAGGCTTCCAATAGGATAGTCTACAAGCGACAGGCGAAAAATCTGTCTGAAGAACGTAAAAGAGTTCGCTTTCAGTTTATTTCAGTTCTTGCTCACGAGCTTAAATCTCCGCTTGCCGCGATACAGGGCTACTTAAATATCGTAAGCGACAGAGTTTTGGGCAATGAACTCAGCGTTTATGATAACGTAATTAACAGAAGTCTTATCCGTCTTGATGGAATGAAAAAACTGATATTCGATTTGCTGGATATGACCCGAATTGAGTCCGAACAGCGAAGACGCGAGTTTGCGGAAGTTAATTTTTGCGAACTTGCCAAAAAATCAATAGAAGCCAATGCCTTAGTAGCAAAACAGCGGAATATCGCCATCAATCTTGAGGTTAGAGACGATGTTGTAATGAAAGGCGACCACACCGAGATTGAAATTATATTGAATAATCTGATTTCTAATGCGGTCAAATACAATAAAGACGGTGGAAAAGTTGATATTAAAATCACCGCCGACGATAAAAAAATTGTTATCAATGTCAGCGATACAGGCATCGGCTTAAAAGAAGATGAGATAAGCAGGCTCTTTAAGGACTTTGTTAGAATAAAGAACGAGCAGACAAGAAATATTCTTGGAAGCGGCCTTGGACTTTCAACGGTTAAAAAACTTGCTCAATTGTATGATGGGGATGTAAGTGTTAAAAGCGAAATTTCAAAAGGCAGCAGTTTTACAGTTGAACTTTTGAAGAATTCGCAGGAAGTTTTGAATGATGAATCCCGCACCTCTTAAATATTCGATATATTATGTAAGTTTGAAGTATGGAAAAAATAACATCAAACAGGGAAAAGGTGCGGGATGAATCGTCAGGAAATAATATCCTGGTTAAGGCAGACTGAACCCGCCGAACTTAAAAAACTTTGGGATAACGCCGACCGTGTCCGTAGAGAAAATGTCGGTCAGGCTGTTTATCTCAGGGGGCTTATTGAGTTTTCCAATATATGCGGCAGAAAATGTCTGTACTGCGGCATAAACGCCGCCAATACTAAATTACAGCGGTATCAAATGAGTAAAGCCGAAATTATAGACTGCGCTCAAACCGCACGCAAATTAGGCTACGGAACGGTTGTACTGCAAAGCGGCGAAAACAGAAAAATGGACATTTATTTCCTGGCCGAGACAATAAAAGAAATTAAACAAACCGCCGACCTTGCCGTTACATTAAGTGTCGGTGAATGGGATAGAGAAGTTTATCAGTTATGGAAGCAGGCAGGGGCTGACAGATTTCTTATGAGATTTGAAACCGGCGACGATGATCTATACAGAAGACTTCACCCGGACAGCAAAAATGGTGTCGCTGAAAGATTTGAAAAATTACGACTGCTCAAAGAGCTTGGCTATGAAGTCGGCAGCGGTGTTATGATTGGCCTGCCAGGCCAGAGTTATGAAAGTCTTGCCGATGATTTGCTTAAATTCAAGCAAATCGGACTCGATATGATAGGCGCAGGGCCTTATATCAAACATCACGATACACTGCTCGGCAAAAATCTCGAAAAGTTTCTGCTCGATGACAAAAACCAGACGCCTGCAACAGAAGAAATGACCTATAAGGTAATTGCTCTTGCCCGGCTGCTCTGCCCGCAGGCGAATATTCCTGCGACTACCGCGCTGGCGACGCTGAATCCTCAGCAGGGACGCGAACAGGGGCTTTGCTGCGGCGCAAATATTGTTATGCCTAATGTAACACCGACTAAATATCGAACAATGTATGAAATCTATCCCGCCAAAGCCTGCATCGCAGAATCAGCGGAAACCTGCAATGCCTGTATGCTCAAACGCATTGAAAGCATCGGACGCTATATCGGCAGCGGCAGGGGCGAATCGCCGGGGTTTTTGGCCAGAGCGAAAATGGGGGTCGGATTATGATAAAGAAAAAATTACTCAGCGGCACTGCGAAAGATTTTATCGATGATGATTATCTCGGCGGGCTGATTGAAAAAAACAGACCGGATAAAAATGCAGTCAAAGATATAATATCCAAAAGTCTTGGCAAACAGGCTTTGTCCGTGGAAGAAACTGCCTTGCTTTTAGCCGCGGATAAGGAATTAACCGAAGAAATTTTTGATGCCGCCAGAGAATTGAAGAAAAGAGTTTACGGCAACAGGATTGTTTTGTTTGCTCCTCTTTATATTGGCAATAAGTGCATAAATGATTGTGCCTATTGTGCATTCAGGTCGTCCAATCAGGAACAACTTCGAAGAACGCTTAGCCCGGATGAAATTGCCGCGCAGGTTACGGCTCTTGAAAACGTCGGCCACAAAAGATTGATATTGGTTTTCGGCGAACACAAAAATTACGACGCGAATTTCATTGCCGATTGCGTAAAACAGGTTTACAGCATTAAAGTCGGCCACGGCGAAATTCGCAGAGTCAACATCAACGCCGCTCCTTTGGATATCGAGGGTTTTAAAACGGTTAAACAATCGGGCATCGGCACTTATCAAATTTTTATGGAGACTTACAATCACACCGCTTACGCCCTGCATCATCCGTCAGCAACTCGCAAGGGCGATTATCTCTATCGTCTCGATGGCCTCAGCAGGGCGTTTGAGGCAGGCTGCGATGATGTCGGTATCGGTGCGTTGTTCGGGCTATCTGACTGGCGGTTTGATGTTCTCGGATTGGTGAGCCATTCGTTATTTTTACAAAAAAATTATGGCGTCGGCCCTCATACAATCAGTTTTCCACGGATTCAGCCTGCCGCCGGCGTAAGCATTGATAAAAAATGGATGGTCGGCGATTATGAATTTAAAAAACTCGTCGCAATTTTGCGGCTTGCCGTTCCATACACCGGTATGATACTTACAGCAAGAGAAAGCCCCGCTCTTCGCAGAGAAGTAATGAATTTCGGCGTTTCGCAAATCGACGCCGGCAGCAGAATCGAAATAGGCGGATATACCGAACTGGGCGACGCGCAGGTAATGGAGCGCGAACAATTCGTCCTCGGCGACATTCGCAGTCTCGACGCGGTGATGAAAGAGCTTATTGAAGATGGTTTCGTGCCGAGTTTCTGCACATCGTGTTATCGGCTTGGCCGAACCGGCGAACATTTTATGGAATTTGCTATCCCCGGCTTCATAAAAAAATTCTGCCAGCCAAACGCCCTTACCACGCTGAAGGAATATCTTGTTGATTACGCTTCTAAGGAAACCAAAGCGGCCGGCGAAAAACTCATCAAAACCGAACTTGAAAAAATAGCCGATGAAAAAATAAAATTGCAGGTTGCCGACAGACTTAATAAAATCGAACAGACCGACCAGAGAGATTTATATTTTTAGAGATTCTGTATCTCTGTGAACTCTGTACTACTATCCATAAACTTCTTGTTTTTTCTGCTTGATTTTTAAATCTTACGTTTATAACTTATTTTTATATAAGGCTTTGCATTTTAGTTTTGAACATTAGAATTTTAGTAATTCGATATTGTTTCGGATTTCGATATTCGTATTTCGGATTTTGGTTGCGGCCTTTTGGCCGCGCCATGTTCTCTGTGGCTATATTTTAGGAATAATATGATAAAAACTCCAAAATCATTAAGGCTGCACATAGGCATATTCGGCAGGCGAAACGTCGGAAAAAGTTCATTTCTAAACGCTTTTGTTCGCCAGGCCGTTTCCATTGTCTCTGAAATCGCGGGCACAACGACCGACCCCGTTGAAAAGCCGATGGAGCTTTTGCCGATTGGTCCGGTTTTGTTTATCGACACCGCCGGCGTTGACGACATAGGCTCACTCGGACAAGAGCGGGTTGCCAGAACAAAAAAAATATTCGACAGAACAGATGTCGCCGTAATCGTCAGCGCCGAAGGGCAGTGGGAGAAATTTGAAAAGGCGCTGCTGGAAGAATTTAAAAAACGCAAAATTCCCGTTATCGCCGTTTTTAACAAGGCCGATTTGAAAGGCGTTGACCAAAGCGTAATTGCCGAACTTAACGCAGAGAAAGTCGAATGGCTCGAAACTGTTTCGCCGCAGAAAAAGGGAATGGCTGAATTTAGAGAAAAACTTATTGCCGTTGTGCCTGATGAATTTCTCATTACCCCCTCGATACTCCGCGATTTGGTCAGGCCCGGCGAATTGGCCGTTCTCGTGATTCCTATTGACAAAGAAGCGCCGAAAGGCAGAATTATCCTGCCGCAGGTGCAGACTATCAGGGATATACTCGACAACGATTCCGCCTGCATCGTCGTAAAGGAAACCGGATTGCTGGACACGCTTGCAAAACTTCGAGAAAAGCCCGCGATAGTCATTACCGATTCGCAGGCGTTTTTAAAAGTTGCCGAAGATACGCCCGAAGAGATTCCTATGACATCTTTTTCGATTTTGCTCGCAAGGCTAAAGGGCGACCTCAATGAATTCGTCAATGGCGCTTTGGCCATAGAAAAACTGAAATCAGGCGATAAAATTTTAATTGCTGAATCGTGCACCCATCATCCGATAATAGATGATATAGGCAGAGAAAAAATACCGCGATGGCTGAAGCAATACGCCGGCTGCGAACTTAAATTCGATACTTATCAGGGACACGATTTCCCCGAAAATCTCGGCGATTATAAATTGGTTATCCAGTGTGGCGGATGTATGACAAACAGACGCGAAATACTTTCTCGAATCGAACGCTGCCGCAGACTCGGCGTTCCGATAACAAACTATGGCGTTGCGATAGCCTATTCACTCGGCAAATTTGACAGGGCTCTCAAGCCTTTTGCAGGTGGTCTGGATTATTTTACGGGAAAGGGACGGTAGTATGGTGAAAAAAGATTGTGTGATTCTCGCGATAGATGACGACCCGGATGTTTTAAATACGCTCAGAATTATTCTTGAGGCAAATGGCTACCAAATGGCCGAGGCCTATTCCGCCGAGGAAGGCCTGAGGAAATACAAGGAATCAAAACCGGATTTTATTCTGGTGGATTTGATGATGGAGGAAGTAGATGCAGGCCTGAATTTTGTTAAGGAAATCCGCCTGCTCAACAACAAATCGCCCGTTTATATGCTTTCAAGCACTGGCGACAGTCTTAGCCAAACCACAAACTATACCGAGCTGGGCTTGGATGGCGTACTTCAAAAGCCTGTTCACAGCAATACGCTTTTAAAAATAATTCAGGCGAAAATTAAGTAGTGTTTATCAGCCTAAATGAGGCAGTGAAGAGGTTTATTTTGGTTCACGGCTTTCGTTGAATCACAGTATATGGCCGGAATATATTAGGGGTTTAGCCTGCCGATTTAGTCGGTGGGCTTTTTTTGTTTATTAACGGGTTATTACAGCCGCAGAGAGCGACGCTCCCTTCCAAACAAACCTTATTTAGCCTTGTATCTTTGAGCAATTGCGAAGCGGTAATAAGGGATTTTCCCTGTTTAGGTTTTTTGTGTGAACCTATAAATTTGTTAGTTGAAAATTGAAGGCAATATAGCCTGATTGGCAAGTAGGGTTAATCAATATGAAAGTGTTTATGTTAGGATGGGAATTTCCACCGTTTATAAGCGGAGGGCTTGGGACGGCCTGCTACGGCCTGACTAAGGCGATGAGCCGAGCCGGCACGGAAATCACTTTCGTATTGCCAACCTTAACTGACGGCGGCAGCGTGGATTATATGAAAATCCTGAATGCCGAAGGAGTCAGCTCTTCACAAAGTGCTGAGTTTAAAAATGTACGATTTATAACAGTTACGTCGCCGCTGCAACCTTATACCTCGCTAAAAGCGCACAGGTTTTTTGCAAAAAATGAAAAAAAAGATAAAAAAACTTACGCTTTTGATTCAAATTCTTCAAAAAATGAGCAAAATTATGGCCAAAACATATACGAACAGGTCAATAAATACGCGGAAAAAGTGTCTCAAATATCCGAAGTCGAAAGTTTTGATGTTATTCACTCGCACGACTGGATGACTTTTCCTGCCGGGATTGCCGCTGCCCAGAACAGCGGAAAGCCGCTTGTTGTTCACGTTCATTCAACAGAATTCGACCGCAGCGGCGAAAACATCAACCAGACGATATACGACATCGAACGTCAGGGAATGTATGAGGCTCAAAGAATAGTCGCTGTGAGCAATTATACCAAAAATATGGTAATTAACCGCTATGGTGTTGCACCAGACAAAATAACCGTAGTTCACAATGGT
>Ga0172379_10002053_pt1 | contig 37278 bp, 21 predicted proteins | sample GrowelOW334metaG_FD_119756 | JGI IMG/M metagenome (GOLD analysis project Ga0172379, IMG submission 119756) | Groundwater microbial communities from an aquifer near a municipal landfill in Southern Ontario, Canada - Groundwater well OW334 metaG | ecosystem: Environmental > Aquatic > Deep... | reverse complement strand
AATATAGACGCGGCAAGAACGGCGTCGGCCTTGCCGTCCGTCAGGGCTTCATAAAGATGTTCGAGATTTCCCGCGCCGCCGGAGGCTATAACAGGGATCTCTATGGCTTCGCTGATCCTGCTCGTAAGATCTATGTCGTACCCCTCTTTGGTCCCGTCGTAATCCATACTGGTAAGGAGTATCTCCCCGGCGCCAAGCGACTCGATCTTTTTAGCCCACGCCACGACATCCAATCCTGTGGGGATACGCCCTCCGTTGATATATACTTCCCAGGACTGTTTCTTCCTGGTCTTTACCTTACATCTGGCATCTATCGCCACGACTATACACTGGCTGCCGAACCTTTTTGAAGCCTCTTTTATGAACGAAGGCTTCTTTACAGCAGCCGAATTGATCGATACTTTATCGCACCCCGCGTTCAGGAGGCTGCGTATATCTTCGACGGAACCTATTCCCCCGCCTACAGTGAATGGCAGGAATATCGACTCCGCCACCTTCCTTGCAAGCTCAAGCGTCGTCTTACGCTTCTCATGGCTTGCCGTAATATCGAGGAACACGAGTTCGTCGGCGCCCTGGCTGTCATAGAACTTCGCATTCTCGACCGCATCCCCGGCATCTTTAAGGTCTATGAAATTTACGCCCTTAACGACCCGGCCGCCCTTGACGTCTAAACACGGTATTATTCTTTTCGCAAGCATACGTTATCTCTTTAAGCGCGGCATATCTCTATGACCTCTCTCAGGTCGACGGTCTTCTCATAAAGAGCCTTGCCTATGATAATGCCCTTCAAGCCGTCTTTTTCGAGCGCCTTAAGCCTTTCTACATCTTTTATATTGGAAACGCCTCCGGACGCTATTATGTCTACTTTAATCTCTTTCATGAGCTCCGTCAGGCTTGTGATATTCGGCCCTTCCAGTGTGCCGTCTCGCGAAATATCGGTGTAATTTATCGTCTTGACGCCGACAGCTTCCATCTCTTTCGCCAGTTTTACCGCTCTAACCTTGGTATTAAAAAGCCATCCTTTGGTCTGCACCATACCCTCTTTGGCGTCTATCCCTACAACGATATTGTCCCTGAACTTCTTCTCGATCTTCTCCAGGAATTTTTCATCGAGCGCTTTAGTCCCGATAACGACCTTGTCGATGCCGCCGTCCAGCACCATCTTTATAGTCTCTTCGTCCCTGATGCCTCCTCCGAGCTCGACTTTACATTTTATTTTTTTCGCTATCTCTTTGACTATATCAAAATTCACGAGCTTACCCTCTATAGCTCCGTCAAGATCGACTATATGGAGCATATCGATATCATACGCCGCCCACCTCTGGGCCTCCTCTAAAGGCGAATGTGAATATATGGTCTCCAGCCCTATGTTCCCCTGTATGAGGCGGACAACGTTCCCGCCCCTTATGTCGACAGCTGGTATCACTTTCATCATGACCTCACAAAATTTTCCAGGACTTTTAGCCCGAGCGCCTGGCTCTTCTCGGGGTGAAATTGAAAGGCGCATATATTATCTTTACATACGCTCGATATGAACTTAGATCCATAATCCGTGGTCGTAAACGAAAGCCTCTTATCTATCGGATCTACGTAATACGAATGCACAAAATACATATATGAGCCGCTGGGCACGCCCTTCAGCATCTTCGCACTAGCGGCGCTTACCCCGGAGCATTTATCTATGGTATTCCATCCCATGTGCGGGACTTTCAGTTTCTCGCCGCCGCGTTCCATGCCTGATCTAAAACGTTTTACTTTTCCCTTAAGGATAGAAAGTCCTCTGACCCCGGGATCCTCTTCGCTCTTTTCGAATAAGAGTTGTAAACCCAGGCATAGCCCTAAAAACATCTTTCCCTGCCTAAGGGCATCCTTTATCGGGATATCGAGCTGTCTACGCTTCAATTCCGCCATAGCTTCGCCGAACGCCCCGACACCGGGAAGAACGATCTTGTCGGCCTTCTTAAGATAGACGGGGTCCGATGTGACCTTAGCATTTCCTCCGGCCACTTTAAGCGCCTTTTCGACGCTCCTCAAATTCCCCATCCCGTAATCTATGACCGCTATTATACCTCTCTTCATCTACAGATCTATTACTCCCTTCGTCGACGGTACACCCTTACGCCTAAGATCTATCTGCGTCGCCTCATCAAGCGCTATGCCCAGCGCCTTGAATGCGGCCTCGAGGACGTGGTGCACATCCTCACCCGAAAAGATATCTACATGAAGGTTCAGGCCTGCGTTCTTCGCGAACGTATCGAGAAAATCTTTTCCGTCTTCGATCGAGTAATTCTCCTGTGATACTATTGAGACGGCGTATGGAGGCATCCTCCACGCGAACGCGTACCTTCCTCCTATATCGACCATTCCCCTGACTGCCGCCATGTCCATAGGCACTTCTTTGGAACCGTACCTCTTTATGCCTTTGCAATCGCCAAGCGCCTCCTTAAAAGCTTTACCCAGGCATATGGCCACGTCCTCATTGGTATGGTGTATATCCACTTTTAGATCGCCTTTTGCTTTTATCTTAAGGTCAAAGAGGCCGTGGAACGCGAAGAGCGTCAGCATGTGATCCAGGAATCCTATACCGGTATCGATATCGGTCTGGCCCGTACCGTCTATTACAAATTTCCCGGTTATATCCGTCTCTTTTGTTTTACGCTTTATAGCGGCGCTGCGTATCTTTTTACCCATACAATGTTTTCCTTTCTTACTCAAACCTGACTTTTACGGAATCGAGATGTTTCTGAAGCCCTTCAATACCTGCAACTTTTTCCAGGGGCTCGCGAAGTTTCTCGAGCGCTTTTTTAGTGTACGAAAGTATATGAGAACTCTTATAGAAATCGGAAACACCCAGTCCCGAGAAGAACCTTGCGCTGCCGCCTGTCGGCAGTACGTGGCTCGGGCCGGCTACGTAATCCCCTATAGCGACCGGAGTATAGGGACCGAGGAATATCGCGCCCGCGTTCGATATCTTATTAGCGATCTTCCTGGGATTATTCGTCAATATCTCCAGGTGTTCCGGCGCTATCATATCGCTTACCTGCGCGGCCTCATCCATATTCTTCACGAGTACGATATAACCGTCGCCCCCTTCATTTTTAAGGGCCTTGGCCAGTTTCTTCGAATTGGTTATCAATATGGCGAGCCCCATAAAATGCTCGGCCTGCGCAGCGAGATCTGCCTTTATAAAATTTACGTTCGAGAACTGGTTGGCTATGATCACAACCTCTGTGGGACCCGCAAGCATATCTATATCACAATGGCCGAAGACCTGGCGCTTCGCTTCGGTGACATACGCGTTACCCGGGCCTACTATCTTGTCGACCTTCGGTACGCTCTTGGTACCGAACGCAAGAGCCGCTATCGCCTGGGCTCCTCCCAACTTATATATCTCATCCACTTTAAGCAGGTCCGCGACTACAAGGATATGCGGATCCACGGATTTATATTTATTAGGGGGCGTGACCATGACTATCTTCTTAACTCCCGCCATCCTGGCCGGTATTACGGTCATATAGACGCTCGATACGAGCGGTACCGTCCCGCTCGGAACATATACGCCCACGTTCTCGATAGAGGTCACCTTCTCGCCCAGAAGAACGCCGTCGGCGTCTTTGATCTTCCAGGATTTTTTCAGCTGTTTTTTGTAGAACTTGTTGATGTTATCCATGATGACCTTGAGGGTGGAAACGAATTCAGGTTTTATATCCTGATATGCGCCGGAGGTTTCGCATTCAGAGACCCTGAGTTCTTTCGGAGTGAGCGCTACCCTGTCGAACTTCTTAGTGTATTTGATGAGCGCGTCGTCGCCGTAAAGTTTAACATTGTCCACTATCTTCCTTACACTCTCGCTCACGCGTTTATTCCGCCCGGAATTACGCTCGCAAAGTTTCTGAAATTGTTTACTGCCGACTTTTACTATCTTCATTTGATCTTCCCCCTCACGATCTCATATATCCTGTTCAAAGCGCCGTCCAGCTGCGCCGGATCTTTTCCGCCGCCCTGCGCAAAGCCCGGTTTGCCGCCTCCTGACCCTCCAAGGGCCTTGGCAAGCTCCTTCGCCATGTCGTTCGCGCTCAAAATATTGTTTTTGATCATATCCTCCGTAACGGAAGTTACGAAGGTCACTTTACCGTCTTTCTTTGTAGCCAGCACAACAGCTGCGCTGCCGCTCTTCAGCTTTACTTTATCCGAGATCGCTCTTAAAATATCTATTTCCGCATCATCTATCACTTCGCAGACGAATTTTATATTCCCTATATTCTTTGCTTTCGCCACCAGGTCGTCGACCTTCTCCAGCTCCTGTTTGAGCCTCGTTTCCGACGCCTTCTTGTGAGCCTCTTTTACGTCCTGTAACCTGGCCTTCTCTTTTTCCTTCTCTTCCCTGCAGGCGACCCATTTGACCGCCTCTTCTCCGGTAACGGCCTCTATTCGCCTCACACCCGAAGCTATAGAGCTTTCACTCGTTATCCTGAACATGCCGATATCGCCTGTGTTGTCTACGTGAGTACCGCCGCAAAGCTCTTTAGATATGTCTGCTATGGTCACGACGCGTACGATCGAATCGTACTTCTCCCCGAAGAGCGCCGTAGCTCCGTCGATCTTCGCCGCTTCGAGGCCCTTCACCTCTTTATTCACTTTGATATGCTTCTTAACGGATTCGTTAACGAGTTCCTCGACCCTAGCCAGTTCCCTGGCTTCCATCTTAGCCATATGAGTAAAATCGAACCTTAAGTGACTTTCGTCTACAAGAGAGCCGGTCTGGTGAACGTGTTCGCCAAGCACCTTGCGCAGCGCCGCCTGAAGCAGATGAGTGGCCGTATGGTTGGACATGGTCTTTTTGCGTACAACTTCGTCGATGGTCGCCTTGGCAATTTCTCCTTTTTCTATGCGCCCTTTCACAAGAGTGCCTACATGAACTATTGTGCTGCCTATCTTCTTGGCATCCTCGACCTTCATCTTACCGGAAGGGGTCTCTATCTCTCCCCAATCGCCCGCCTGGCCTCCCGATTCTCCGTAAAATGGGGTCCTGTCCAGAATGACTTCGCCGCCTTCCAGCACCTCAAGCACCTTCGCCTCAGCATGAGCCTTTTCATATCCCAAGAACTCCGTCTTAAGGCCCAGTGCCTCCACCTTCTTTGCAAATGTCTCTGTAAATATCTCGCTCTTTATCTTGCTCTTAGCGCGCGATCTGGAGCGCTGTTCGTCGAGTAGCTTTTCGAACGCAGCGTTATCTATCTTTAAGCCTGACTTCTGGGCGATCTCTTCAAGCATATCGTACGGCATACCATATGTATCGTAGAAGTCGAACGCCTGGATGGCGGTCATTGAAGCGTCTTTGGCCTGAGATAACTTCTTGAAAGCCTCTTCGACCTTCGGTATCTGCGTATCAAGCACAGTCATGAAGTTCTCTTCCTCCCGCTTAACCACCTGAGCAATTTCGTCCCTTCTTTCAAGCAATTCGGGATACTGCGATTTCATCGAATCGACTATCGCGCTCACCAATTTATACAAGAATGGCGCCCTTATCCCAAGGTCGATAGCATGGCCGATGGACCGCCTGACCAGCTTTCTTATCACGTAGCCGCGTTCCTCGTTGGAGGGCATAACGCCGTCCGATATGGAGAAAGTAACTGCCCTTATATGGTCGGCGATCGCGTTGACTTTCGGTACCTGGATAGACGCCTTCGATTCTTTCTTTATCATGTCGATCACGGACTTAAATATATCTATCTCGAAATTGGTCTTTACGCCCTGCATGACGGCCGCTATCCTCTCCAGCCCCATGCCAGTATCTATATTCTTATTGGGCAGCGGTTTCAGGCTCCCGTCGGGCTGCCTGTCGAATTGCGTAAATACGAGGTTCCATATCTCTACGAATCTCTTACAGTCGCATGCCGGGGAACATCCGCTCTTACCGCATCCTTCGCCCTCGCCGCGGTCGAAGAATATCTCGGAACACGGCCCGCACGGCCCGTTAGGCCCTTTTGTCGGCGCCTCGGAAGGCCAAAAGTTATCTTTCTCGCCCAGTCTCACGATCCTGTTTTCCGGGATCTTCACGCTATCGCGCCATATGGCGTACGCCTCATCATCGTCTTTATATACCGACACCCACAGCTTATCAGGGCTTATCTTAAGCGTTATAGTAAGGAATTCCCATGCCCATTGGATAGCTTCTTTCTTGAAATAATCCCCGAACGAGAAATTGCCTAACATCTCGAAGAATGTGTGGTGGCCGGATGTCTTCCCGACGTTGTCGAGATCACCGGTCCTCAGGCATTTCTGCGAAGTGGCGGCGCGTTTATATGTGACATTGCGTCCCATGAACTTCTCCTTGAACTGGTTCATGCCGGCGCCCGTAAAAAGCAGCGACGGGTCGTCTTTAGGGACCAGGGAGTCGCTTGGGACCATCTCGTGCGACTTCGACCGGAAAAATTCAAGATACGCTCTTCTTATTTCGTCTGTTCTCATCATTTTATTATATCCGCTACTATCCTCTCTACAGTATCAAAACTGAAACCGCGCCTCTGCAAAAAATCGTACAGCCTCTTCATGGCTTTTCGTCTGTCGAGTTTCGCGAACCGCGCGAACCTCTCGCGCGCCATGCCGGACGCTATCTCGTATTCGTTAAAATTATCCTTCTTCTCTTCAAGTACCAAGTCTATTATCGATTGGTCGACACCTTTAGCCTTAAGCTCATGCTTCAGTACGGCGTCGCCCACAGGATTCATACGCATGCGCGATTCGACCCAGAACTTGGCGAACTTTGCGTCGTCTATCTCGCCGGCGGATTTTAGGCGGCTGATGACATCCTCTATAACGCCGTCGTCATACTTTTTCATCCTGAGGCGGTCCCTGATCTCACGCTCTGCTCGCGGCCTTGAACGCAGCAGGCTGTAAGCGTTATTCCTCGCCTTCGTATTTTTTTTATCCGTTTCCGGCGTCATAAGCCCTTCTACGAAACCAGGACCTTTTCTTTTATTTCTTTCTCAAGCCTTTCAACGATCTTGGGATTCTCTTTAAGGTAGGCCTTCGCATTCTCTTTTCCCTGCCCGAGCTTTTCTTCGCCCAGAAGCAGCCATGAACCGCTCTTCTGCAATATCCCCAGCGTCTCCGCCATATCAAGAACGCTTCCGGTCTTGGAGATCCCCTCGTCGTACATGATGTCGAATTCCGCTTTCCTGAAAGGAGCCGCCACTTTATTCTTTACTATAGAGGCCCTGACTCGGTTACCGACTACCTCTTCGCCCTTTTTCAGCGATGCGATACGCCGGAGGTCTATCCTGACAGAAGCGTAGAACTTGAGAGCCCTTCCGCCCGGAGTCGTCTCGGGATTCCCGAAAAATACGCCTATCTTTTCCCTGATCTGATTGATGAATATGACGCACGTCTTGGACTTGGCTATAGAACCGGAAAGCTTTCTGAGCGCCTGGCTCATCAGGCGAGCCTGCAGCCCCATGTGCGAATCCCCTATATCGCCCTCTATCTCAGCCCTAGGAGTGAGCGCGGCTACTGAGTCTATGACAACAACATCGACCGCGTTTGACTTGACGAGCGTCTCGGCTATCTCAAGCGCCTGCTCCCCCGTATCCGGCTGTGACATGAGAAGGTTGTCGAGGTTCACTCCGATCCTCTTCGCGTACGCGGGATCGAACGCGTGCTCCGCATCGATGAACGCTGCCTGTCCGCCAAGGCGCTGCGCATTCGCTATGATGCTTAGGGTCAGCGTCGTCTTACCGCTCGACTCAGGCCCGAATATCTCTATGACCCTGCCGCGCGGCACTCCGCCTACTCCCAGCGCCATATCGATGGTTATCGAACCTGTTGGTATCGCAGGCACATCGACCTTAAAATCCTGGCCCAATTTCATTATCGACCCCTTGCCGAACTGCTTCTCTATCTGGGAAACGGCCAGGTCAAGCGCCTTGGCCTTGTCTGCCTGGATCGCCTCTTTTTCGCTCTTGGACTCTTCCCTGTCTTTCGCTTTTGCTTTTATCATCGCCGAACCTCTCTTTTTAAAATACCGGTTTATATTAGTGTTACCATATAATTATGTTTATTACATTGTATTGTACTATATTACATAAGAATTATAATTATACATTCTCCACCTCCCTATTGTAAAGTTAATTCAATACGCTGCGTCGTCCCATATATGATGACGTTAAAAATAGTAAAATTGTTGCAAAAAAAGCTAAAAAGCTTATATAATAGCAGCATGAAAGCAGAGATCATCTCTATAGGCACTGAATTATTGCTTGGGCACATAGTGAACACCAATGCCGCTTTTCTTTCGCAGAAGCTGGCTGAGGCGGGGATAGACGTGTATCACCAGGCCACTGTAGGCGACAACGTCGAAAGGTTGACGAGAGCTATAAAAGAGTCCTTGAAGCGTTCGGATATGGTAATAATGAGCGGCGGACTGGGCCCAACGATAGACGACGTCACTGTCGAAGCGATATCGAAACTGACCGGCAGGCCTCTCGTCCTTAATAAAATGGTGCTTAATGGCATCAAGGACTATTTTAAATTTAGAAAGCTCAGGTACGTGAAAGCGAGCCTGAGGCAGGCATATATGCCTAAAGGGCTGAAATTAATAAGAAATCGCGTCGGGACCGCTCCCGGACTGATCGCTGAATACAACGGAAAAGAGATCATATGCCTCCCCGGACCGCCGAGAGAACTTGAACCAATGTTCACTGCCGACATCATCCCTTACATTAAAAAGAGAATTAAAAACGCGCATCCGATACGGTCGCGCTCAATAAAGATAGCGTGCGCCGCGGAGTCCCAGATCGACGCTTCCGTAAGAGACCTGCTCAGGCTAAAACCTCCGACCACGGTCGGTATTTACGCATCTCCGGGGATGGTCCAGCTTAAGATAATGACAAAAGCAAAAAATGACCGGTTGGCTAAGATGGCCATAAACAAGATCGAAAGAAAGATCCGCTCAAGGCTTAAAGAGCAAATTTTCGGATGCGACGACCAGACGCTCGAGGGCGCCACGGGAATGATCCTGCTTAAAAAGAAGATGACCATCGCGACGGCTGAATCATGCACGGGAGGGCTTATCGCCAATAGGCTTACCAATGTGCGCGGCAGTTCAGGGTATTATAAGATGGGCGCCATTACCTATTCGAATGCTTCTAAAACGGCCACTCTCGGCGTACCGGAAGAGATGATCGATAAATACGGCGCGGTATCGGGCCAGGTCGCACTCGAAATGGCAAAGGGCATAAGAAAACTGGCCGGTTCAGACATAGGATTGAGTACGACCGGAATAGCCGGACCGCTCGGCGGAACTAAAAAGAAGCCGGTAGGGCTCGTCTTTACCGCTCTTGTAACAGGAAAAAGATCTTTAGTGCGGGAATTCAGGTTCAGGGGTTCACGCGAAGAGATAAAATTTCAGACCTCACAGGCAGCTCTCAACATTATCCGGGAAAATATATAAACGGATACCCAAATATGCGGCTATTCATCGCGATAGAACTATCGGACGAGATCAAAGAAGGATTGTCCATGGTGCAATCCCACCTGAAATATTCGGGCGCGGATGTGAAATGGGTGGAAACGGATAATATACACCTGACTTTAAAGTTCCTGGGCGAAGCGGATGAGGATAAAGTTAAGCGCATCACATCTGCGCTCGACGCTATAGGCAGCGCAACGCACCCTTTCGATATCTCAGTAAAAGAGATAGGCGCATTCCCGAGGATAGAACATCCGCGCGTCGTCTGGGCAGGTCTCGATAAGGGCGCGGAAGAATCGAAATTACTGGCTGGAACGATCGATGAAAAGATGTCAGAGATAGGATTTCAGAAAGAGGAAAGGGCGTTCAGCCCTCATATGACTATAGGGCGCGTAAAAGATGCGAAGAACAAAGACGCCCTAAAAGAAAAAGTATTGTCGCTCGATCCCGCCATGTTGGACTTGAAACCCCAGCTTATATCTTCCGTAATACTCTTCCGGTCCACTCTCACTCCCAAGGGGTCTATTTATACCAAGATACACGAAACGAGGCTTGGACAATAAAAGCCCGGGGTGAGGCAAGGATCGCTAACTCGGGGGGAAAGCTTTCCTGCGCCCCATTTACCCGGGCTTTTAAATTCATCTACAAAATTTTATGCGTTTATAAGATAACGCTCTACCATGCTCTTAAATCTTTCCAACTCTCCCGTATCGTGCACTACTATGGGCCTGAACTTGAGTATCGCATTGATCGCGAACGCTATGGTGTTGGGCGAAGGCCCGAGCTTACTCAAGGCCTCATCGCTAAGAATGGCGCCGGATATGAGCTCGTATGCCTCTTTAATACCATTTCTATCCGAACGCATCATCGCTCTGGCAAGCTCTATCACGCCTTCCAGATATAAATAATTAGAACCGGTCAGCTTGTCTCCCAATATGAGCACGCTCGACTTCACCCTGTAATCATCTTCGGCGCCGCTCCACGTCTTACCCTGCGTGAAATCTTCCTGCGTAAGCACGACCGCAAGGTTTTCTTTGGAAGAATGTTCGTTCATCGTCCTGCGCTTGAGCTCTTCCGGCTCCACTATCTCTATATTTGTGCCATTGAACAATCTTTCAAGATTTGAGCGGTCGATATCATCAAATAAGCTGGCAGAAAGAAGTATCCTCGACCCGGCCTGATGAGAAGCGTCGGTCTTCAACGCATAATGTATGGCTGAAATGGTAGCGGCTACTGATGTCTGGGGTCTAGGAGCGCTCTTCCAAGGAGCCACCTTCCCCTGCTCCAGCTTGTACCGCGGGAGCTCTCCGGTCCGGACAACGAGAGCGGTATCCTCGTATTCGCTATCGAACTGTCCGTATGTAAGGTCTATTGCGATATCGCCGTCTATCACTACCCAGAAATGAGGTATTCTAAAGAGCCCGCCTCCGGCATCGTCATAATATCCGCTCATGAGGACGATTTCATGGCCGGGGACCGCTTCGTCAAAAGCTTCGCATACAGCCACGCTCACCTCATAGCACATATCCGTCTGCGCCCTTTCATCAGAAAACTTGGAACCGGTAAAGATGTTCCTCAGGCCCCACATCGCCTGGAAGATCTCTACGCTATTTTCATCGAGAACATCCTCCACACTATCTAAAGAAACGCCCTTCTGGCCGAGACGCGTAAACCGGGATGTCAATTCCTGTTTCAATTTACCGTATGAAGCGTTGCCCCTGACCGTACTGTCGAGAAGGTCCGGAATTTCCGCCGCTGGAGCGCCTTCCATTTCATCTTTTCCGGAGGGAATCCATCTCTCCCACACGCTATTCCCCGGATCGGGATATTCGAAACCGCGTGATAATAATCTGCCCGTACCGAGTCGCATCTCGTTGGACACTATAGCTGCAAAACCTGGCACTTCCGAAGGTACAGTAACCGGAGTGACGGCCACGAGAACGTTCGCAGTATCGAGACGGCCGGGCGACTGTTCGCGTTTTGGGAATATGTTATCGAGGAGATGGGTTATTAAGAAAAGAGCGTTCCTATCGATCTCGGACCAATTTGGATCTACCTCCTGAAGAACATGGTTATATCCCAGAACATCCATACCCTTGTATTCATACGGTTCTGAGCTCATCGCCAAAAGTCTCGCGTGTACGTTACGGGGAGAGTTCGGCATCGATCCCAATACATCTTTAAGACGGCGCGCCATGCTGCCATGGAACCCTGTGTCGACTATGACGAGATTTTTATAGCGGTCGAGGCCTTCCTGTTTTATGTATTCCCTTATCGTCTCGTCATCGCTTTCAGCCGTCTTCCTGTTCAAAGAGAACGGATGTATACGCGAAGGACTGACCTTTAAAGATAAGGCGATCTGTCTGGCCTGGTCGTACAGCAGGCTTGCCCCGCCGAGAAGATAGACGACCCCCGTATCCTTGTTATTTATATTGCCTGGGCCAAGGAAACCCTCCACCACGGACAGATTGAACATGAACGCATCTGCCATGGCGCGTGACTCAAAAAGGTGCCCGGTGAAATGCTCCAGGAAAGAGCACGCAACGCGCGCTTCGTCGGGTGTACCGGCCCATTCAGCGTAAAGAGATATCCTGTCGAGCGCTGCGGCCGACCATGGGATGAGATCTTTCATTCCAAGCTCTTCTATCATAAGGGTTGCGCGGGCCATCCTCTCTTTCTCTTCGAGCGGGCCGTTCAAAAGGAATGATACGAGCTTATCTACGGAATCGCACATGGAAATACAATATTCTGAAACCTGCATACCGCGCTTACGCATCTCGAAAAGAACGCGTATGCTCAGTTTCGGCGTCACTTTAGTATCTTTGAATAACGGATGGTTATGACCTAAAAATATTATCGCGTCCGCCTCCCAGCTCTCATCATAACTGTCAAGTTTAGCGTCTTTATCTCTCTCGGCCAGCATGAACGCCGCTACAGTCGAAGCAGGGATGGCGTCGAAAGCGGCTTCCTTTTCCAGATCTGCATCTCCTATTCCGCTAAGCCTCATCACATGCGCGGCAAAACGCACCACCGCGTCCACTCTCTGCTGTTCCTCGATCGGCAGCGCTAAAAGGACTTTGTCGGCAAGCTTAAGACCGGACGATGGCGTTGGCGATGATCTTTCTACGCGCGGCATTTCAACGGCGGACGTTTCCACAAAATCGAGCTTGCCGGCTGTGAACGAAGCGTATCCCGTCTTATCGCGCGCGGCATATATAATGTGATGTCTATCCTCGATCTCGGCGTGGAAATCGCCTTCCGGTATAAGATCAGGTGTATGGCCTACGATGAATACGCCGTCTTTTTGGCCGACCCTATCGAGGAATTCAACAACATCTCTGCTGTCGTACGACTGCTCCCTGCGCGACTGATAAAGCAGCTGGCGGAGGGGACTCGAGTCTTCCGAAATATCGACCAGATCTCCAAAATGGGATTCATGGCGCCCCCACATCCCGAAATGTATCTCATCAGAATCTTTATCGGCATTGATTATATTCTCAAGAGAGAGCCTTCTTATTGGGGCAGCATGCGTGGCTACAAGACCTTCTGCTATGACCATTACCGGGCTCGCCTGAATAAGATCGTTATAGAGATAAAGATATCTCTCGCCGTAACGCGACCGGATCGTATCCCTGTATATCCTCGACTGATCTATCCCGCCTCTATTGCACATGGAAAAAGGATCATCATGATTGCCGAGCACGTAGTAGACGCTATCCGGATGGGAGATCTTCAGGTCCATGACCTTTTTGATCATATCGACGGACTCTTCCATCGAAGAGAGGCGCTCCGCAATGGCCGCGATATTTTCAGTATCCGGAGGATCGTTGTTCACCACATCGCCAAGCAGTATGAGTACCGCCTCGCCGTCCCTGACCTTTTCATATACGCTCTTGCCGGTCCCGGGATCCGCATGCTCAAGGATATTGCCGAGATTATCCACCCGCGCATGGAGATCCCCAACGATAATGACCTCCATATCGGGCGGTATCCTTCTTAAGTCGACCACGTTGCCGTTCTGGAACGCGCCCGCCTTCACGGCTTTTATACATGCCTCCACCCGAGCTATCTCTCTTGGGTTCTCAAAAGGAACGATCGATGAAAAGAGCTCACCTTTGTCATCCACGGTCTGATATTCCCGGGGAATAAATTTTTTCCAGAAGTCCTGAGACGGGGCACCCTGCCCTACTACGACATAGTAATTTTTGACGTTCTTCTTTCGTAAATGCGTTTCGGCCTGCCGCACGAGATCTGCTGCTATCCCCTGATTTCTGACGCTACCGGTAACGTACAGATCGTCTATGGTAGACTCGTATTCTCTTTCGGCTGCAAGCCATCCGGGAAGAACCGCATAACTGACGATACCTACCGGATCCCCTCCTTTAAAAGCTACAAAATATCCACTCTCCCCGCTCTCGTTCTTCCTGGTCAACCTGTCGAGATAGGCGCGGCCAAGCTCAATACCGCGTTCATCTTCTCCTATATATGTAGTACTTATATCGAGCCCTTCCCGTATCACAAAACGGGCGAGCCTATCCCTCTCTTCTCCGGTAAGCGAGTCTGCGCTATAAATATTGACGTTATCTCCGGAAAACCCGTTAGACGAACCCCGGACTTCGTAGACCGCCATAGCATCAAGCGCGTCATGTTTTTCATACGTATTTTTCCCTACATATCCGAAACGGCTGGACTGTTCCGAAAGGGCCGGATCTAGCGTTACGGGAACGAGAGAATCCTGTGTATCGAATATATTTTTTCTGACCGGATTATCGGTGATCACTATGCTTTTGCGTTTCATATAGAGCGGCATATCGGTAGTCGCGCGCAAAGTGTGTTCGGCGGCTCTGTCGAAGAGTATATCGGCATCCAGGATGTCCACCTTTTGAGCGTCAAGCCTTACGCCGGCCGAAAGATCGGCAACGCCCGATGATTCGGGAATGTCCTCCTGATAGAACCACAATGTCCTCTCGCGCGGCTGATCATCGTCGGGATGCTGCCACGTAAAACGGACGCGCCACGTGCCATATGCAGGATTATCCACCGTGATCGCATCCTCTCCTATACCCATCTCTGCCAGCTCCCACTTAAGAGGAAGCCAGAGAGATCCGATCCCTGTGAGAGTGTCAGTCCGGGGAAAATCATATTGAGCGATATCATTAAAATATCGCTCCCGTTCTGTCCGCTCAGACCGGCCGCTCATCACTCCTGCGTTATATCCGAAGGACAGCCTGTCGATCATGACCGATGAGGAGCAGTTAGTCGCATACAATATTGCGCTGGCGCCCGCGCCGGAGCAGATGTTAAGGACCTTTGGCGCGCCCAGCGCAAAACGCGGCCTTACGAGCTCCCTATACATGTTAGTGTAGAGTTCCGTGTGCCGGCGCCTTGTTTTATATCCTTCGGCCTTCTTTACTCTTTCATCGTGACTCAAGAATTCTTCGCGGTAAGCCGCGGCGGCCGCCTTCTTCAGGGCAGCATTAAATTCGTCCATATTCCATAACGTCTCGTCAAGATAGTCTCTCCACTCGCGAGTGTCCGTAGTGCTCTTGCCGAAAAGGTGTTTACTCATAACGGATAGGAGTATATTCCTGGCAACGTTATATTCCGGCGGCTCATCACCGGGTATATGCAGGTCGACGACATTTCCGTGCAGGAACTCGAGGAAATTATAGGCGCTCATCGGCGAGCGTATTATAGCATTAAGCTTTGCTTCAACCTCAAGAACTGCCTCAGCGAGGATATAACGAGTTTCGCCGTCGCGGGCTGCTTCAAAGGCGAGCTCTTCGATAGATGCGGGTTTAAGTATCGCGTGGCTTGCCGCCTCTACATCCTCAGGTACCGCCGTGTCGAGAGGCCTTTCTAATACCGTCTCCGTAAAAGCCTGCATATCAGAATGGCTCAGCTCCTCTGCAAGGTCACATTCACGGACGAGGCGCGCGGCAGCAGCGGCATCGGACTTACCGAAAAGATGCATAAAGATCCATTCCGCATACCGCTTCTGGTATCTGAAAAGAGCGGCAGGAGCGCGCCCTTCCATGTGGTCACGCCATAGTTTGGCATAATGATCTGCAATTTCATGAGACTCCTTGGCTATCTCTTCCGGCACGATGACATATTCGGCAAAAGCTGTCCCTTGGCCGAATTCACCTCTCAGAGTACGCACCGTATATAAAGGTATCGTACGTCCCGCAGGTGTTGTTATCGTCTCCGTATTAGTTATCGATCCGACAGCTACACCTGAAGCAACGGCCGACACATGCGCAATGATACCGTGCGGGATAAGGACATCTTTCAAGATCTTTTCACCTAAGAGCCCTGCCTGACGCGGCGTGAATGGTTTGCCCGTTTCAACGATCCCGGTAACATCTAAGTCCGGCTTTAGTGGACGTACCACACGGTCTACCCATTCTATTATATGGTCCCCCGTAAGAGTCCCATCGTTGAACGATGCGGCCATTTCAACTTGAGAAGGTTCATATTCTTCAAAATACCATTTAACAATGTCAACGCTTTGAGCGGCCGGCTCTACTGCAACGTTTTCGCCCTTCGGATCATCGGGCTCCGGAGTTAAATCGACCTCTCTGGTAAAGACTATCTTTGAACCGCTCTCAACAGGCGCAGTTTTCAGACGGGACTCATGAACGTCCCCCTTCTCCCAGTAGTAAGCCTCCGATGACCCGGAAGATCTGTCGACGGTCGTAATAGAAATGCTATCGGCCACCTCAACGGTAATGGTCAGCCCTATACCGCTTTGGCCGTTCGCGCCGAAAGACTTCCCGTATTTAACGGCTTCGTGGATATCCACATGCTTACCTTGGCGGTCGATAAACCCTTGTCCGCGGTCTATTATTACAAATTCCACTTCCATCTTTCGGCCCGTGCGCCTGGCCCTTAATATCATAGCTCCGTAATTATCCCCGTGCTGATACACATTTTGCAGCGCAGCGCTTATAGTAGACGTCATTATATGTACGTCACCGGCATGTTTCCCGCCAATGGATTCGACATACTTAACCAACCGGTCCGATACGCGCTCATCTATGTCATAAGACGCCCCTTCTTCTATTACCTGGAGGTCTCCCGGATGATCTTTGCTGAACCTGGATTGCAGCTCTTCTACGGCAGCGCTCCAATCACGTCCATCCTGGACTGGCATAGCTATCCACATCCTGTCAATAAGGCTCATATCTTCCGAATCAAAGAGTGATGTCTCGATCTGCTCGGCTGCCGGGGATCGTGATCCTCCACCCTGTTCATTAGCGCTTGCTAACAAGGCGCTCATGTCATCTGCGAGGCGAGATATCCTGGCGCGGCTCTTATCTCCTACCCCTTGGTGGGTCGATATCGCTTTAAATGCCTTTACATAGCCGATCAATTTTTCAGAGTTTATCTCCTCATGCCCGACTGCCATCTCGTGAATAGAGGCGCTTATGCCTTCCAGTCTTTCGATGAGATGGACATCCTCTTCCCTGATCCCTTCGAGTATGCTCTTCAGTCTTATCACACAAATGTTGAGGCCTGATGCGACGGAAGAGACGCTTACGCCGCGAGGTAATAGCTCAATACCGTCTATCATCCCGTCCATGCGGTCCATCTTGGCCAGTATCTTATCTATCCTGTTAAGAGCGGCCGAGAGCTTCTTCTTTTTAGTTTCGGAAAGATGCCATGTGGCCAGAATACGTCTTATTCCAAGGCGGCATGATTCCAGAGAGGTCCGCTTAACATAACCATATCTGGCAAGGCCGGCTTTGATGTTGCGCAAAGGGTTCATTATCAGATATGCCGACGAGAAGCTTTTCGATAACTGATTGATAAGGGCGGTTGTATCGGTTGCAATAGAAGAGTTTATGCGGGTGAGTTCTTTGAATGGCTTATCCGGGTTCACTGATGCCATACCCAGAACAAGGTCCGATCTTGGGGCTATGAACGCATTATAAATGCTATGAAGAACTATTATGAGAGGTAAAGCAACTGCTATATTGTAAGGGCCAAATGGGAGCAGGGCCAGCCCCGCAAGATATACCGCGCGGAAGGCCATTCCCAATCCCGTTATAAAGATCATATCCGAGGCTGAAGGAGGCGCGGTAGTAAGAGCACCTCCTGTCATCCTGTAAACTTCTTTAATGTGTGAGAGCGTAAATAGGACGGCGCTTATGCCAAAACCTGTATAAAGGGCGGCTGAGAATGAAATTGCAAAGATATGGGGCGCTGCTGCAGCAAAAGCGCTTATTACAATTCCGCTGAAGAACAATTCCTCGAGCCCGCCCAAAGACGCTATCCACCGCTCCGAAATACCCTTACCCCGCAAATATGCTACGATCCTTGCCAGGAAAGGCCTTTTGGACACCTTCACAAGATTACCTATATCGTCCGTTACCATCTCCGCGTCGATCGGCTTCTGGCGGACAGTCATGCGCCAGCCGTAAAACGCCGCTTCATGGTTAAATATATCCATAGGGCGCAGAGCCCTGAGAATGACCCACTCTATAGGCCACAGCTCGGGCATGTCGACCTCTTTAGCCGGCAGTGGAAAGGAGCCGCCAAGGTCGCGGTACCATTGCTGGGCATTGTCAAAAGCGTTGTCGTCTGTCACGACATAAGCACCCGGTTTCATCCTGGCGTATATCCAACCGATATAGCTTTTTGCTCCTTTCCTGTACTCCATAGGAAGCTCATTCCCAGCGCGCTGATAATATACATCCATAGCAACACCGGCAAGATCAGCGGCATACTCCTCCGGTTTTGTCGCATCGGCGTCTATAAGGACTACGGAATAATCGCGCTCGTCGCAGCCATAATACTTCCATCGGAACCGTAAGACGGGCCGGCCGTTAAGCGTATCTATCTTTACGGTCGACAAGTCAACACCGATCGACTTCAGTTCAAAAGCCATAGCGGCGATCGTTTGACGCATGCTATAAAAGGTTTCCGTGCCTGCAAAACCCCTTTCGAACTTTTCCCGATAATATGGAGACAGATTCTTTTTTATATAATCCTCTGGTGACGCGCTTTCAAAGCACTCCCTTAGGTCTTTGCCCCTCATGGTGCGGAAACGCCCACGGTAGTGAGAAACAAAGTATCCTTCGGTTGCGTTAGTCGATAGAAGAAAATTCGAGAGATCGGCGCCGGAGGCGCAATAGAGAGCCTTAATAGGTTTATTGTCAGGGTTGACCGTTTCTTTGACGTCCATGTCGTATTCGACAAAGCTCGAAGCCAGAAGCCCTGAATCTACCGGCCTGCGGTCAACAGGGATAGAAGGAATATGGGTAGCTTCGCTCCGTAATGAGAAACCGAGGGTGAAACGGGCGCCGGTCGTAACTTCGCTCTTTACCGGTTCACCGAACCATGAGGAAGCATTCTTATCGTTTGTAGACCTTGAATACTTCAAGCCGTTACACTCAATAGTAACACTATCCGGGTCAAGGGCTATCCTGGCAAAACCTTGCCCCCTGTAAGCATTCATTAATGCATAATCAATACCATCGTCTAAAGGCTCCGGCTCGTCATCCGGGCTATTAACAAATCTTTCATGTGCCAACAAGCTTTTCTTTACAAGATCATCGGGACTATCGGGCAGCCCCGGCCCGTTATCAGTTGTCACGATCTCAATAGCTGCCGGCTCACCGTCAGCGTCTTTCTCCATATATATGACCATCTTTCCGCCGCGGCCATGATCTGTAACATTAAAGATCAACTCCTCAAGAACATCTTCCAATAGCCCGCCTAGCTTACCCTTATGATCCTGCTCAAATCCATCCAGAAATTCATATATCTTTTCGCTCTCGCGTACATCGTCATCAAATCCAGTAGAAGCCGGCAGATCGATCGCGAATACGACTTCCCGTTTCGGCGACGGCGCATCTTTCTTCCCGGATTTTTTCTTGTCAGGAACAGAGCGCTTACCCGCTAAAGATACGGCGAGCGATGTGAACGGTAACCCCATTGCCCAGTTTCTCGGCATCGGCCTCTGGATCATGCCTTCGACAGGAGCTATGACAATGTTACCGTTAGATCCTACGATCTTTGCATATCCATACCTCATGAGTTTGGAGGGCCGTACCTTCGATATATCCACCATACCCGTCCTGGACGTGATGATGCTTTCCGATTCCATGAATACGGTTCTCAAGTCTTTCTGAGATATCGTCCGGACCATTTCTACGGCAGAGGCGGAGATGATCACCTTCCTGACGGGATCCAGTTCAAAACGGATCTTCATATTCCCGTATGAATCCTCGACCATGATCGAGCGAGGTACAGGCATACTCATATCCTCTTCGGAAGCTAAAATCCTGAGGTTTGCAAGGAACTCTTCAGCTATCACTGAGGCGCTTTTCTGGAATTGCGCTGGGCTGCGCAGAAATTTATCCGGCATGCTGGCGCTTAAAATAAGCTCCTCTGCCGGAGGGAACTTCTCGTTCGTCGGCCTGCGTCCTTGCGGGACCGAAACTATCGCATAGTAACCGTAAGCGAACTTTTTGCCCAGGACCGCAGGACTATGCCTGCCAAATTCCGCAAGCAATTCAAGTCTATTCTTTTCGTTGAGCGCATAGAGATCCGGTATGAGCGCATGAGGGCCGACAAATTCCATAAGATGCGGGATCTTATGGGCAGCCAGAATATCGTATGACACCAATTCATTTCCCCGGCCGCCCAGCCTGTCTATCCAATAGTAGTCCGATCTATCATGTTTTACAACTTCCTCTCTGAACCCGATCGCCTCTCTGAGGATGCCTATGATCCTGGCCATATTTATATTATGTCCGTTGTTTAAGGATGCGGCCGGGATAGATGCGTCAAGCGCTATATGCAGATCACCCGAATGGTACATAAGCGGATGCGGCGCTGCCATATCCATGTTGATAGAAAAGTACTCGGCAGAACCCCTCTCAACGGACGAAACATATACGGTCGACCTGTCCTTCGATATGAACATCTCGAAATTCCCCCACGTCTTCTGCCCGAGAGTGAAATCCATTTTTTCATAGTTGGGGTTCCTTACCCTGTCGGTCTTCTTCCCGTCGAGAACGGGAGCCGTTCCATCTTCGGCTATGAACGAATCGTCCATGACAAAGGTCATATCTTTATCGATCTCGGCTATGTCGCTCTTAAGGTCGAGCACGGCTTTCGCATATTCATTAATATCGTATGTACGGGCCACGAGGCTTACATTGTGCCTTCTGAAATGGTTGGATAGATAGACGGATCTCACCCTCTCAAGCCCAAACAGGAGAAGCGCGCGCTCAAGGACCGAACGGCACTCTAAAAGCGTCTCTTGCGGTATAGAGCCATCCTCTTCCGGCCTTTTCATTACCGCATCGATATATTCTATATCCTTAGGCGTAAGCGCGGTCTTGGGCCCTTCCTCGTAGATAGTTTCCGGGACAAGATAAGTGTATACCTTGAATTTTTCGGGATCAAAGCCGGCGGCGAGGATCTCTTCATCCGACTCTCCCATCTCGATCAGCCTCTTTCTGAACTCCTCGGGATTCAAGCTGGCTATGCCGCCGCCTACGGCAAATATGATCCCTGAAACTTTCTTGCCCTTCTTCTTCAATTCCCGCGCGGCCCGCAGATACTTATCAAGTTTTGTTTCGAAAATATAGCTGATGAACTGTTCTATATCGCCAAACTCGTCAACCTTCCCTTCCATGAGATATATCCCATCGGGAAGGTCATAGGTAAGCCCTGTCTGTCTTCTCGAGGCATACTTCTTATGATCTACTTCGACAACTGCATCGATCTCAGCTCCTGCCAATATGGGACCCATCTCGATGACCTTTGAAGACCTGATGCGTCTCTGGCACGAGGCCGCCTGTACCAATTCTCCAAGGAATTCCGCTTTTGACCCGCGTTCCCTCTCTTTGTACATCTGGAAACGGCTGAGCGCGCTATACGTTCCCCCTTCAAGAAGGTCAAGTATGGCGCGCCGCACATTTTCAGCTCCCGGGTCTTTAAGCACATCTTCAAGATTTTTCAACCCGTTAGCCTTAAGGTCCCATTTTGCGGAAAGTTCACGTATACGCTCTATCTCTGTCCATGTCACACGATGAGAACCCGGAAAATATACGGTCGAGTATTTGATGTCGATATTTAAACGGCGTAGCGCCCAAACGATCGCATTTATAATAAGATGAGCGAGAATGCTTGAGAGAATTGCATATAATGGGTTTGTAAAAAAGAGATAGGAAAGAATACCGCCTGCGATGGTCGCGGCAGCAGGCGCCGCAAAGATACGGAACGCTTCTCCTGCCGATCGCGGAGGCGCCCTTTCATTCAATAGATGAGCAATGATAAAGACGATACCGAATACGGCGATAGCACCTGCAAAGATAGCTGCATTAAGGGATGGGAACGAATGCTTGACCGCATCGAGTACGGCATATATCCCGAAGGGTATGCCCACCTTGGCGCTTTCTTCGATGACCGGAGCATGGAAGAACGAAGAATATCTTATACCCAGCGCCTTACCTATGAACGAAAGAGTCGCTGTGCTATCCTGGACATCCTTAGGCCCCAGATCGCTGAACGGGTGTTCTGAGAATTCTTTCAAAAGTTTATCGGCCTCTTTCTCCACCTTTTCCACTATCGGGTAGGAATACGGATCGGCAGCCTCTTTCTGCGCATGGATCGCATGCCGAAGATCGTTCTGGAAACGGCCTCGTAACATAAATATGACGAGAGGCAGCTCCGACTTTTCGATAGGCCTGGGATAACCTTTTCCTGTTAAAAGCTTGCGCAGTTCTTTTGTGAAATCATCCCATCTCGCGAAACGCAGTGCCGTAAGCACAAGCTCGATCTGATCCGTGCACGGAGTGATGCCGCCTTCGTGCGTCTGAACGACGGACGTAGCGATCGTCATCTGCATATAGGCCTTGTCAGCCTTGGAGCGAAGTCCTAATCCCTCATACCGGTAAAGAAGATGGCCATAAGAGTTCCTCGCCAATTTATATTCATTAGGAGCGGCCCTGCCGGGTTCGACTATCGTGCGCATAGTAACCTCGGCCTCCTTCTCTTCCTTTATCGCAGCAAGAAGCACTTCCCTGTACTTGATGAGAAAATCCTCTTCCATGAACGCCGCAAGCCGTTCTTTGAGATAGCCCGGCTCTAAAAGTCCGGTATCCTCGTGATCAAAAAATGAGTATGTTAAATTCGAAAGGGCCTTCTGTATACGCGGTATCGCATATCCCCCATCCGCCATCAAATCGTGCGTATCCAGAAAGTCCTGTCCATAATTGAGCCATGTGGCGAGCTCTTTCATGTCTCTCTCATTATTTATATCGAGCGAATCGAGATAATGCTTGGAAAGGTACAGCCTGTGACGGCTTCTTCCTGAGTGGATCGGACGGACCACATTCTGCTGTGGATCCGAAAAAAGAAGGGACGTCTTCATATTTAACTCGACGATAGAAGTTATGTCCTCGAAATGCCTTATCCTCTCGTCAAGATCCCGGTTGTTCTCGGCGGCCGTTTTCCACATTTCAACAGCCCGCGCGATCTTCCTGGCATTCTCCGAGGATTTAGCGTCCTCCAGAGCGCTCGCCTCTCCGTATCTATGTCCTTCTCTGGCATTGGCGCGCCTGCCTTCGAATAGAAGGTTCTTGGGATAATAATAGATTATTGCGTCTCCACGCGTATGATAAGATACTCCTTTGCGTGCAAATGCTATTTTGTCGACCGGGCGGGTCTGCATAAATTCTTTATAAAGACGGCGTATGTAAGGCGTCGAATCCGCAGTAAGGTGGAATAGGAGCAGTCCATAAAGTTCTATAGAAGTATCTTCTGTACCGTCTTTTCTCCTGATCTTGTTGAATTTATCGAGAAGCGCCTCGTCCTTATTATTCATCTGCATCCGGAGCTCATACGCATCCTGCTTTGAAATGGCAGTGCGGCAATGTGCAGCAAATTCATCTGTCCCGTCAAAATCCCTCTCAAGGCACGATAACAAAAGGTCGAATAGCGGCCTTAAGACCTTTTTTTCATATTGCTCTTCATCTATAAGTATATTCTCCGCCTTTTCCAGTTCGTCTATGTAGCTTGCAAGCGTATCGGCATCCGGGATCATCTCGGCGGTCGGCGATCTCGTCTCTCTTATCACCCGCTCTACTTCTTCCGGTAATTCACCTTTGAATCTCTCTGAAAGCGCATCCTGTACATTTGCCGCCCAAAGTTTGTTACCGATCAGGATAGCGCGCCTCAGCTCTTCCACAAGTTCGCCATAGCTCGCCCGCTCCTTCTCCCTCTTCTCGAAAACCTCCTGCTCTCCAAGGTATTTACTGACAGCTCCCGTAATATCTTCAATAGCCGCTGCCGCCCTTTCCATCCCGCCGACATCGCCAGAGGCCTGAGCATGGTGGCGCATAAGGGCCGAAACCTCATCGCGCCACCGTTCAATATTTTCCGCGATATGGGTCTCGACGACGCGCACTGAACCTTTGACATATTTAGCGGACGGGTGCGGAACTCCTATCTCATAATTGGTCAGCCTTTTAAAATCCACGGCCGCTTCCGCATAGTCGCCTTCAAAGGCATTGATCCTTACTATATTGAGCTGGGCATAGATAGGCAGTATATATACGTCAGATGAAACGACCTCGACAAAATTGGACCAGGCTTTCCCGTAATACTCGTGGGCAGATCTTTGGTCGCCCAGAACCTCATAAGCATAACCGATCTGCATCGCCATGCTAGCAGTAGTATATATATATGAGAAGCGGCCGCTGACCAGCGATTCTTCCGAATCCAATATATTGCTTTGGCGCATCTCGAATTCCATGACCTTTTCTTCGATCTCTCTTTTAAGTATCGAAGCTGCGGAATCGTCCATCTCCATCCAGCCCGCTATGCGCTCTTCTATATGCGCCGCTTCGCCGAATGGGTCTTCAAGTTTTGCGGCGTCATGAAAGGCCGTAAGAAGATTTTCGTAATCCGCGTATGTCTTTGCGGCGGCTATCCTGTTATCTCTGTGCATCATGTCGAGCTCGACCTGATCGTGGTTCAATATTGTCGCGAGTTGGCGCATGTCGTAGGGATCGGCTATATCCATATCGCGCAATGCCTTCTTCGGCATATAGATCACGCGCCTGGCCCTTCCTATGTGGGTGAACTGGTAAAAGCTGGAGCCATCCAGTTCTTTTCCGCTCAGGAGGAGATGGGACGGGATATCAACAAGTACTACCGTGGTATCACCCCTTATGCTTAGGGAGCGATCGTAGTACCCTTTCGCGCTGATGAAATATTTATGCGCTTTTTTTCCGAATATATAAGTTATGGGGAGCATGGAAATACCGAATATAGCGACGAGAGGGGTCGTAAAAAGCATTATTAAAGGTATTCCCGCCGCTATCGTGCAGGCCATGCCTTTTGCAAAAAGAACGATGCCTTGCGCCATCAGAAGGTCTGCGGCTCTTTCTATTTTTGCATGGTAAGTTGGATCCTTGTCGGCATCCAGCTTACGCTCATAGAATTCGGTTTCATGGTACTTACCCTTTTTTGCAATGGTCAGGTCATGGAAGGCGATGATATTATTAACCTCCATATGACGAAGGCCCACACCTTCTCCGAATGAGAAATTGAACGGCCCCTTAGGAGAGTCGCCGGGGCCGGTTATTAGCTGTTTATGGAGCCTGTCATTAATTGCTACGGGAGCGGAGAATCCTTCTTGAGGTCTAGCTGTTGCGGGATCGAAATACCTGACCGACCAGCCGGGAGCGAATTTTACCACCACTTCGGCGATATCGCCGTCATGCGCATCGTCGCCTATGGGCGTACCATCAAGAGACATCATTGAATAGCTGACATGCGCAGCGAACCATTCCTTATTCTTATCCAATAAACTTCTTATAGACGCTCTTACGCATGCTACGTCGAGCTTTTCACGGGGAATAGCGCTATACTCTTCGACAGCGTACTCTATGGCTTTTGCGCTTACTTTATTTACGGCCTTTTCGGACCTCAGAAAAGTGGACGCTGCCAACTTGTCGCCTGATGATCTTTGATTTAAAAAGATTTGAGGATCAGCCCATGCTATATCCTGGGCTATGAAAGCGATGAGAAGTATTAAAGAGATGGTCTTGATCAGCGGATTTGATCGATCGAAAAATTTTCTTTCAGGCATTAATCTCTCTTTCAATTTTATTAACACAGAGGCAATAAAAAAACCAGATTGCCTTCTTTTTTCTAGGCAATCTGGTCCTTGAAAATCGATCCACACCTATAGAATAGCCATATCTGCGATGCAGTTAAGATGGTGTAAACCTATTTTCTTCAAGACCCTCGATCACTCCCCCGAGTTTATACAGAAAATCGCGGGTCCTAGAAATATATATTTTCTATTTATATCATATAATTATAGGATGGTCAAGCAGGATAATGCTAACTTTTTTATATACTAACTTTTTATGTCAAATGGAAGATGCGGGTGAGGATTTGCAGAATAATATTTGTATAAATGGCGGCTGCGATGTCGTCGAGCATAATGCCGAAAGCGCCTGGAAGCGCTTCCATCTTTCGCAATGGCGGAGGCTTTATGATATCGAACAACCTGAAGAGGAAAAAACCTGTTATCACTATCCATATCGAATACGGCAAAAATATGAGCGAGAGCATCATGCCGCAAGCTTCGTCTATCACGACCTCTTTAGGGTCTTTCTTTCCGTAGATCTTTTCTGAAAGGGAGGATAAGAAAATACCCGCTAAAAATATGACGGCCGTTGTGATGATATAGGCCGAGATATTATTCTTTACAGCATAATAGAGCCACAGCGCGCCTAGCGAACCCATCGTACCCGGCATTACCGGGATGTGCCCGAGATAAAATACGCTTGTGATCAGTTTAACGGCTCTTTGCATCGAAATATACATCCTTATTCTTCACAAAATATCCGATCCCGCTGGCAAGCGTCAGCACCGTCGTGATGAGCATAAGAACAAAGATCGCGTCTTTATATATCATCTCTGTCCTCGGGCTCCAGAAATTGAAGACCTTTATACCGGCCTCTCTCAGGATCAGGAAGAGCGTTATTGCAAATATCGATACGACCTGCGACACCATCTTCTGCTTGCCGCCGCCGTCGGCCGCGATCACCTTACCCTTCGCCAACGCCGATACCCTCAACACAGTTATCGTGATCTCGCGCAGCATTATTATGACTACCATCCACGCGGGAACGAGCTTCATCTCGACGAACGCCATGAATGCCGCAAGAACGAGCACCTTGTCGGCGATCGGATCCATCAGCTTACCGAAATCCGTCCCGATGTTCCTTCCTTTCGCGATATACCCGTCGAGGAAATCCGTAAAGGACGCGACAAGGAATGTGACGAGAGCAAGCGTCTTCGCCAGCACGCCCTGCGAGAATAAGAAGAACATAAATACGAATGTCAAAAATATGCGAGATATCGTAAGTTTGTCGGGAAGTGTCATAATGCCTCTCCTATAAGATCATATTCCGTAGCCGCAGTTATCTTTACCCTGCAAAAATCTCCAACACGCACATCTTTACCCGTCACCTGAACAGCATTGTCGATCTCAGGAGCGTCGTGCGCGGTACGGCCGATCGACACGCCTTCATCGCCCTTTTGCTTTTCATCGATAAGGACGTCTACCGTCCTGCCTATAAAAGACCTGTTTATATCCAGCGATATCCCGGCCTGCGCCCTCATCAGCACATCTACACGATCGCGTTTTACCTTCTCCGGCAGCTGCCCCTTAAGTTTAGCGGCAGGCGTGCCATTCTCTTTCGAATATGCAAAGACACCCAGCCTCTCAAAACGTATTTCGCGCACGAAATCGAACAACTCCTTGAAGTCCTTATCCGTCTCTCCGGGGAAACCGGTTATGAGAGACGTCCTGATCGCAAGGAGCGGTATATCATTTCTCAATCTATCTATCAATCCGATTATACCCTTTTTTGTGGTATGCCTGTTCATTTTTTTAAGCACAGTATCGCTTATGTGCTGTATCGGGATATCGAGATATTTGCATACCTTCTCCTCATCTCTTACAGCGGCTATAAAGTCCTCTGTATAGTGGGCAGGATGCGTATAGAGCAGCCTTATCCATCTGGGGGAACCCTTCACCCCCGTGACTTTACGTAAAAGCTCTCCGAGACGGCCCTCTTGGCAGGTATCACGGCCGAACATCGTCGTATCCTGTCCGATGATATCTATCTCTTTGATGCGCCCCGGCCTCAAAAGCCGTTCTACTTCTTTTACCACGGAATTTATATCTCTGGACCTGTGAGCGCCTCTTAAGCGCGGGATGTTACAGTAGCTGCAGAAATTATCGCATCCTTCGGAGATCTTCACGTATGCGTAGTGCGATGGCGTCAATAGTTCTCTTGGGGAATGTTCATCATAAAGGTAATCGGTCTTGGCTCCGATCACCGCCCGTCTTTTTGCAAAACTGCGGCTGTTGACATAATCCTTTATTTTGGAAAAATCGCTCGTCCCGAGGATGATATCTATCTCCGGCACTTCTTTAAGAAGTTTGTCTTTATACATCTGAGGAAGGCAGCCGCAGACGACAAGATGCCCTATTCTTTTCTCCTTTTTAAGCGCGGCGGCTTCTATTATCGCATCGACAGACTCTTCGCGGGAGGATTGTATGAAGGAGCATGTATTTATCACGCATATATCGGGGGTATCATCTATATCGCAGACGGAGAACCCTTCCTTCTTCAATTCTCCGAGGATCACTTCGGAATCGACAAGGTTACGCGGACACCCAAGGCTGATAATTGCGACTTTCATTATGCCTCTTATATGGTCAGTTACGGTGTTTATATTTACTTTATCTTGATGCCTTTTCGGGTTATTTCAAGGTTCTTGATGGGGCCTCTACCCGGGGAACCCAAGGACTTGCCGTTCAGGGTCAGTTCCACCGCCTCTGCCTTTCCGATGGCGAGCTCGATCTTGTCCGTGGCCCTGAAAGATTCTACCTGCCCTTTAGGCATGAACCTTTCGAACAGGGTAACACCGTCCTTCCTGACCTTGACAAGGACAGGCTGTTTTATCTTCAATACAAGATATAACGGCGATCGCTTTGAGAGCGGCTCTTTAAATACTACACTATCCTCTTTGTCCTGGGAGGCTTTTTTCTGCGGGATATCTTTGGGGGGAGTCACGGTTTTTGACTTCACGGAAGTCTTTGCTGTCTTTCCATTGCCGGCATGCTTAAAAGAAGCCGCTATTTTTTTACCCACGATGAACATTGAGAATAAAAAAAACGCTATAAGAAGCGCTGCAAATGATACGATCATGATCTTTCTGATCGTCCCCATCTCTTCCGGGGTCAGCTTTTTCGCTTCGGCCTTCTGCTTCTTCTCCTCGATCTTAGGAGCTACAGGCTGCGGCGGAGCTTCTCCCGTTCTTTCCTGAAGGTGGGCCGAATATTCTTTTAATATGGCGTCCGAATCGAGTCCCAGGAACGCGGTGTACTTCTTGAGAAAACTCCTGACATAAGTGGAATTGAGCATCTCATCGCATCTTCCGTCTTCCAGCGCGGTAAGCACTTCGGAATATATATGAGTGGCCTTGCGTACCTGGTCTATAGTGAGGGCCTTATTTTCCCTCGCGGTCCTCAGCTTCTCGCCGATGGCCATCATGGGGGTCTTGACGACTGCGGAAGAGTTACTGTCCATTTTTTGCCTCATACTCTTCTAAACTTATTAAAATATCCCGCGGCTTAGACCCCTGATACGGGCCGACAACTCCTTCGTCTTCCATCATGTCTATAAGACGGGCTGCCCGCGTATATCCCAGCCCCAGCCTGCGCTGCAAGACCGAAACGGAAGCCTGTTTAGATTCGAGTATCATGCGAACAGCCTCGCCGTAAACCTCATCCTTTTCGAATCTCTTGAAACTCTGCTTCTTTTCGGACTCCATTATGCCTTCGACGTACTGAGGGCCTCTTTGAGCTTTTATAAAACTGGTTATATTCTCTATTTCCTTATCTGATATGAGGCTGCACTGAGCCCTAGTAGGCCTGGAAGCGCCCGGCTCGACAAAGAGCATATCTCCCCTGCCAAGCAGCTTATCTGCGCCGTTCATATCAAGGACCGTCCTGGAATCCACCTTCGAAGCTACCTTAAATGATATCCTCGCCGGAAAATTAGCTTTTATGACGCCCGTTATTACATCTACCGACGGCCTCTGTGTAGCAAGGATTATGTGTATGCCTACCGCTCTCGACAGCTGAGCCAGGCGCGTTATGGCGCCTTCGACATCAGCCTGCGCTACTATCATAAGATCGGCGAGCTCGTCTATTATGACGATAATATACGGCAATTTCGCTTTAGGATCATTATCGAATTTGTCATTATAACCGTCTATATTCCTCGCACCTGCCTGAGCTAACGTTTCATAGCGGTTATCCATCTCGTTTACGACCCAAGCCAGCACTCCGGCAGCTTTTTTTGAATCTGTAACTACAGGCGTCAGGAGATGCGGCAGGTTATTGAACGGGGCAAGCTCCACCCTTTTAGGGTCTATCATTATAAATTTTACCTCGTCCGGAGTGGAACTGCAGAGTATCGTGGTTATAATAGCGTTTATGCAGACCGTCTTTCCGGAACCGGTGGTGCCGGCTATCAAAAGATGCGGCATCGATGTAAGGTCCGCTATGACAGGAGTACCCGCGATATCTTTTCCGAGAGCCAATTTTAATTTGGACCTGGATTCGGTATACTCTTTTGAAGAAACAACATCTTTCAGGTAAACAAGAGTGCTCGTCGAGTTCGGTACCTCTACGCCGATAGTACCTTTACCGGGCACAGGCGCTACTATCCTTACGCTCTGCGCCTTCATGGCAAGCGATATGTTGTCGGAGAGCGACGTTACCCTCTGGATCTTGACTCCGGGCGCAGGCTCAAGCTCATACCGCGTTATAACAGGGCCCTGGTTGATCTCTACTACTTTTGCCTCTATATCAAAATCTCTAAGGGTCTCTTCCAAGATCTTTGCATTTGCATCGAAATCCTCTTTTATCTTCCTAGCTTCAAGCGGCGGCGGAGAAGCCAAAAGATCTATTCCCGGTAATTTGTACCCGTCTTCGATCCCCGATCCGCGTACCGGAGCTGCGGTCTCCCTGGAGGGCTGCTTTGCCGGAGGTTCCGGGCTTGGACGAACGCTCGGCTGGTCTACATTAGTCTTCACTATTATCGGCTCCCGCTTTACAGGCACGGGCTTTTCGACTTTCGCCTTTACAGCGTTTTTAACTTCACCCATAACCTGTATGAACGGTTTCTTGACAGCCGTCTTGACAGCCTCTCTTCTCTTATCCTGTTTTTCGCCTGTACCCGAGATGAACGCTCTTATGTTATCGAACATCGCCGATAAGAACGGTAACAGAAGGAATTCCGTGGCAAGCAGGACGGAAAGGAGAAATAGGACACATATCACAAGTATTGCTCCAAAACGCCCGAGGTATTTTATCAGGAAATCCGAGAATACAAGGCCCACCATACCTCCGAGATTGAACCTGGAAGAGTTGTCCCCTCTTCCTATTATGGAGAACATGGCGCTCGATGCCAGCACAAGAAAGAATGTGCCGAAAAGCTTGAAGTGGATCTTTTGAGGAGTTATGCCGTAGAACCTGGCCAGCGCCCAGCTCAAGATCAATAAAGGTATGCAGTATGCGCTCAAGCCCATGACAAAAAATAATACCGCGCCTAGATATGCGCCGAAGAGCCCCGCAAGATTTTTTACAGGAATATTAATTTTTGAAGTAAAAACACTAAGATCGGAAAGATCGAAAGATAAAAAACTTATTAGGATAAGGAGGGCTGCTGCGAAGAGTATTACGGCCTGTATTTCATTCCATTTCGTCTTATCCATGTCCCTTATCACCCCTGACGCCGCTATGGCCGAACCCGCCTGCAGACCTGACGGTGCCGTCCAGTTCTTCCTTGATATCTATAGCGGCTTTGACTACTTCGCTTATGACCATCTGGGCTACCCTATCGCCGCGCCTGATCTTAAAAGGAACTTTTCCATGATTTATCATTATCAGGCTTACAAGTCCGCGGTAGTCGGAATCTATCGTGCCGGGGGTGTTCACAAGGCTGATCCCGTGTTTTAAGGCTAACCCGCTTCGCGGCCGGATCTGGGCTTCATAGCCTTCAGGTATGCTTAAATAGATGCCAGTCGAAATAAGTTTTATCTCGCCTGGCATGATATCGACTTCTGTTTCTACATCGGCACACAAGTCCATGCCGCTCGATCCGCTCGTAGCGTATCTGGGCAGCGGCAGGTCTTCCGAGCCAACTTTTCTCTTAAAAGATATCCGTATGTTCTTCAAATACGTCTATGACCTTATTACTTAGCTGGTTCCGGATTCTGTACCGGCGGCTTTGCCTGTTTGATCGACAGATTGATGCGCCCCTGATCGTCTACCGCTATAAGTTTTACCGTGACTTCGTCGCCGACTTTTATTACGTCTTCGACGTTCTTTACGAATTTATCGGCAAGCTCCGATACGTGGACGAGTCCCTCTTTGCCTGGCAGGATCTCGCAGAATGCTCCGAAATTCATGATCTTCTTGACTTTGCAGTTGTGGTATATCCTGCCGACTTCCGGCTCTTCCGTTATCGATTTGACTATGGCTACTGCTTTATCCATAGCAGCGTGGTCCGTAGACGCGATCTGCACAGTACCATCATCGCTGATATCGATCGTAACGCCTGTGTCCTGTATGATCTTCTTTATGACTTTACCGCCGGGACCTATAACGGCGCCTATCTTATCTTCACTTATCTTGAAGCTGACGATACGCGGCGCGAATGACGATACGCCTTCTTTGGGTTTCGATATCGTAGATACCATCTTATCCAATATGTACAGTCTTGATTTTCTTCCTACCTCGAGTGCGTTCTTAACGATCTCCATGCTTATTCCCTGCACCTTGAGGTCCATCTGGAGGGCGGTTATGCCGTTCTTTGTACCGGCCACCTTAAAGTCCATATCTCCAAAATGGTCTTCCACTCCGCCGATGTCCGTAAGGATTATGGCTTCATTCCCCTCTTTTATCAATCCGATAGCTATGCCGCTGACCGGGTTCGATATAGGAACTCCCGCATCCATAAGAGAGAGCGTGCTGGCGCAAACCGTCGCCATGCTGGAAGAACCGTTCGACTCCAGTATCTCCGACACGACCCTGACCGTGTATGGGAAGTTGTCCTTGTTCGGCATAACAGCCTTCAATGCCCTCTCAGCCAGCGCTCCGTGCCCTATCTCGCGCCTGCCGGGGCCTCTCATCGGTTTTACCTCTCCGACTGAGAATGAAGGAAAATTGTAATGCAGCATGAAGCTCTTCTGGGTCTCACCCTCGAGAGCGTCTATCATCTGCTCGTCAGCGCTCGTCCCGAGCGTCGTAACAGAAAGGCTCTGTGTCTGGCCGCGTGTAAAGAGAGCGGAACCGTGCGTGCGCGGCAATAAACCGACTTCGCAGGTTATCTTCCTTATCTCATCGAACGCCCTGCCGTCAACGCGCTTCCTTGCCGTTGTTATATATTTGCGGACAGCTTCCTCTTCTACCTCGAGAAGCGCCGCCTTAACGTCTTTATCCGTATATTCCGATTCTTCGGTAACGAGATCTTCTATGAGGCTTTTCGAGAGGGCGCTCATGGCGTCTTCTCTCTGCTCTTTGGTATTAAGCTTATTGATCTCGTCCAGCTTAGCCGTAGAAAGTTCTCTTACCTTCTTGAGAAGCGTTTCATCTATCGTGCGAGCCTTAAAATCTCTTTTGGCTTTTCCGCATTCTTTTGCCATCTTCTCCTGAAGGTCGATCAGCGGCTGCATCTTTTCGTGAGCGAATTTGATGGCGTCCAGCATCACGTCTTCGCCGACCTCTTTCGACTCCGATTCCACCATCACCACGCCTGAACGGGTCCCGGCTACTATAACATCGATATCGCTCGTCATAAGCTGCTGGAAAGTGGGGTTGATCACGAACTGGCCGTCTATCTTACCTACCCTGACGACCCCTACCGGCCCGCTGAACGGGATATCCGATATAGTAAGAGCACAAGACGCGCCGAGCATCGCCAGCACATCTGAATCGTTCTCGCAGTCACTGGACAATACCAGCGCCACGATCTGTACCTCATTAACATATCCTTTTGGGAATAACGGCCTCATCGGCCTGTCGATCAATCTGGATGAAAGGATCTCTTTCTCGGAAGGCCTTCCTTCTCTCTTAAAAAAACCGCCCGGGATCTTCCCTGCGGCGTATGTCTTCTCCTGATACTCGCATGTAAGCGGGAAAAAATCTATTCCTTCCCTCGGCTCTCCGGAACTGGTAGCCGTAACAATGACAAGGGTTCCTCCAAGCTGGACAGTTACAGCGCCATCTGCCTGTTTAGCCATCCTGCCGGTCTCTATTATCACATTGGAATCGCCTAAAGTCGTCTCAAATTTTTTTATCATATCCTCTTTCCGCTGTTTTATGTATTAAGGTCCGTAAAAAAGCCTTAATTACTTTCTCAGGTCCAATTTTTTAATGATATCCTGATATCCTTTATGATCGCTGCCCTTCAGATACTCCAAAAGCCTTCTCCTTATGCTTACCATACGCAGAAGACCTCTCCTGGAATGATGGTCGCTCTTATGCGATTTAAAATGCTCCGAAAGAGAATTGATCCTCTCGGTAAGCAGCGCTATCTGTACGCTCGGCGACCCGGTATCCTTCTCATTGGCTTTAAATTCAGATATCAGTTTCGTTTTCTTCTCTTTTGTCAAACCCAATTTCCACCTCTCAAATTTACGAAGTAAATTTGATCCTGAGCTCCGCCTTTTGCGGAGCGAAGGATCTATCACCTCTTATTTATATATTTATTTACTTTTGAAGATATTAACACAATTCATTTTATTTGTAAAGGCTTTTTTGTCCACCCTGCGCAATATGGCGCGCGAACGCTTCACATCCTTTTTGATCTGTGCCATCAGACCGCACTCATCTTTGAAATGAGCTTCATCCCTAAGTTTGCATATGAACATGATCTCAAGGTCTTTATCATATATATCTCTATTGAAATCTAATATATGGACCTCTATGGATGGTTCGGGCTCAGGGCTGTACTTAAAGAATGTAGGCCTCAGGCCTATATTGAGCACCCCTTTCAGGATATCCTTGTCCAGCCTGACCAGTACAGCATAAACCCCTCCGGGCGGTATCGCCTCGTGGTGCGGGTCTATGTTCGCGGTAGGAAAGCCTAATAACCTGCCGCGGCCGTCCCCGCTCACTACTGTTCCCAGGATAGAGACAGGCCTGCCCAGGAACTTCGATGCGGCTCTGATATCGCCTTTTATTATCAGACGCCTTATAAGGCTGGAACTTACCACACGCGAACCGGACATTACCGGCCTTATAGCCTCAACCTTGAAAGAGAGGCGCTCACCCATCTCTTTCAACTCCGGTATGCCTGCCTTTGCGCCGGACCCGAAATAAAAGTTTTCGCCCACGCATATCTCTTTCATCCCAAGTTTACCCAGCAGTATGTTCTTCACGAACGAAACGCTCGATAGCCTTGAAAGTTGTTCCGTGAACTTGAGCACGACCGTATAATCGACTCCCAGCGATCCTATCAGCGATATCCTGTGCTTCAGCGATATCAAGCTCGGCACTTTCTCCGTACGGTCCAGGATCTTGAAAGGATGCGGATCGAAGGTCAATAGGACGCTCTTTAGATGTAAGCGGCGTGCCTGCCGAACGGTCCTCCTGATTATCTTCTCGTGACCGACATGAATGCCGTCAAATACCCCAATAGTTACCACAGAGCCTTTTAATGGCTTGCGAATACCTTTTAAACCCATTATGATCTTCAATTCGAGTCAGTCTCCGTAATGAGCCTCTTCTCCAGGTCCTGAGCCGTGCCGGCCTTTAGCTCCTCTATGCTCATGGCATTCTCGATATGGAAAGCACCCGACCTGGTCCTCTCAAGTTTTGAAAGATACGCCCCGCACCCGAGGCGCGAGCCGATGTCTACGCACAGCTGCCGGATATATGTCCCTTTCGAACAGCATACCTTGAAAGCGACTTCAGGAAGCTCGATCTTCGTGATATCGAGCTTTTCGATAAATATCGTCCTGGGCTCAACCTTGACGCTTATGCCCTTCCTCGCCAGCTCATAAAGTTTTTTTCCTTTGTGCTTCACTGCGGAATATATAGGCGGGACCTGTTCGATGCTTCCTAAAAATCCTTTGAACACTTCTCTGATCTTATCTTCTTTTATATCGACGGTTACGCCTGAGGCGACGACCTTGCCCCACGCGTCGCCCGTATCTGACGTACCGCCCAGCTTCATCTCGGCATAATACTCTTTGTCGGCGCTCATAAAACGGCTTGACGCTTTTGTATATTTCCCGATAAGCATGACGAGAACGCCCGTTGCCATCGGGTCCAGGGTCCCCGCGTGGCCCACCTTCTTGACATCGAAACGCCTCCTGATGAAATTGACCACATCATGGCTCGTCCATCCGCTCGGCTTATCTATTATCAACACTCCGTCCATATCTACCCTATATTATTTCGAATTTTTGATTTAGAATTTTGTATTTGTTTAGTATTTAGAAATTAGTGCTTAGGATTTATTTCTTATGCCCTAACACTTCCTCAACTCTATCCAGGACCTTCTTTTTAGCTTCGTCCAAAGTCCCTTTGATAATACATCCTGAAGCTTTCATGTGGCCGCCGCCCCCGAAATGAGACGCAAGTACATTGACGTCGATCTCTCCCTTCGAGCGGAAACTCACGTTCACCTTGCCGCTGCTATCGAGAGACTCTTTGAATATTATAGCGACCCTTACTTTGTCTATAGACCGCGCGTAATTTATCAGCCCTTCGGATTTTGCGATGTCCGCTCCCGTGGATTTAAGTATATCTTTTGTTACCTCAAGATATGCAACATCCCCGGTTTTATTCACCTTTATGGTGGAAAGTACGAGCCCTAGAAGCTTGATGTCGGATATCGACCTGCGTTCGTAGACATTCTCCGACACGAGAGCCGGATCAAGGCCATAACCCAAAAGTTCTCCGGCTACTTCATGCGTAACGCTTGAGGTATTATCATAATTGAAAGAGCCTGTATCGGTAAGTATGGCGATGTAGAGATACAGGGCCGCTTCTTTTGTCACCGGCTGGCCCATCTCCTTGAAAAGCCTGAAGACCATCTCGCCGGCTGAACTCGCGTTGGGGTCCACCCAGTTTATATCTCCGAACCGTTCGTTAGATATATGATGGTCGACATTCACGGTAGGTTTTCCTTTTATGACGTCGCTGACCTTCCCGATCCTTGTCAGGTTCGGACAGTCAAGGACCATCGCTGCGTCAAAATCCCACTTTTTTCCGAGATCGTTAGACACGGAATCGGCATTCGGCAGGAACTTGTAATGTTCCGGTACGGGGTCGTTATCGAGTATGAATGCCGTCTTTCCCAGCCCTTCAAGAAGCTCCTTCATGGCAAGCTGGCTCCCCAGAGAATCTCCTTCAAGGTTCACATGAGCGGTTATTAAAAAACGCTTATGCTTCTTGATCGCTTCTATCACCTGATTCATCGCTTTTCTCCTCTTTTCTCTCTTTTTTAAGTTTACCCAGTATATCGTATATTTGCTGCGCGTGTTCATAGGACTCGTCGAGCTTGAATACTATCTCGGGCATATATCTCAGCTTCACCCTGCCGGCAAGCAGCCCTTTGATGTGGCCCTTCGCGCTTACTAATCCTTTGAGCGTCTTCACTTTTTCTTTTTGAGTGCCGAGAACGCTGAAGAATATCTTTGCAAATCTCAGGTCTTTTGTCAACTCTACCTGCGTT